>OLZH01000184.1_pt1 | contig 28486 bp, 26 predicted proteins | sample 1673821 | NCBI WGS metagenome assembly OLZH01 (sample SAMEA103958128, study PRJEB25191) | human gut metagenome | reverse complement strand
TCAAATGGCATTTTGTAGGGAAAAGAACCAAAAACAACTTTTTAAAGTGGACTCAGTCTTTAACTTCTAACGACCGAAGGGAGTGATAACTTCTCCAACTTCTGTATTTGCGAAAGTTCAATGCGTTAGATAATAAGAGATGCCCCGCTTTACGTTTTCCTTCACGGCATTGCTGGAGTAGGTGGCTCCTGTGACACCGTCGATTTGGGCATGCTGCGCCTTTCTTACCTTCATGCCGTTCCATTTGTTGAGCAATCCCTGTTTAACCTTGTTGAAGAACTTGGGAGTCTCCTGATTGGCAAGTGCTTTGATTTCTACAATTTTCCCTTTCTTGATGTAGATAGCAAGTGGTGTGTTGCCGCGAAATCCCTTGATGTCTTTCCCCAGCGTTGTGGTATTGACGATGTAGGTTCCGTCTGCCTTCTTGGTCATGACCTCAGAGTGGGAACTTTTGGCTGTTGCTATTATGCTGCTGACCATTCCTATGCACAGTATTGCCGCAAAAATGAATATTCTTTTCTTCATAATTGTTTTTTGTTATAGAACTTTCGCAGAGTTCAGAAGTTATAGAAGTTAAAGAAGTTATCACTCCCTTCGGTCGTTAGAAGTTATAGCCAACAGCCTTTTTGGTTGAATATTTAGCTGTAAAGCATATGGCTTTAACTTCTCTAACTTCTTTAAATTCTTTAACTTCCCCATTTGCGAAAGTTGAGATCCTAATTTTATTGTGTGCAAAATTACACAATAATTCTGTAATAAGCAATGCTGGTATTCAAAAATCATTATTTTTAGGTATTGCTTTACATATCCTCCATCGACAATCCTTGGTATCCGATATCGAATTTCTTGAATTTGCCTGTAGCCTGGAAGAAATGCTCGGCTTTATCTTTTAAAATGCCGAGATTTATATCCTTAGCTTGGCGTTTTACCTCATAAAAAATAACCTTCTGCTCCAGTTCATCGGCAGCGATAATATCGATTTCATTCTCTCCCTTTCTGTCCCACCAGGAGGCTATCTGGGTATATTCTTCGCTCTCTATCATCTTGGCAATAAAATATCTTTCCAGAACCTTGCCAGTGTATGTGGTGTAGCTCTTGTCCATGACCATTTTTAATTTTTTATTGGCGCCAACCTCTATCATGTATCCATATTTGTAGATGTAGCGAAACCAGACGCGAAGGAAGTTGTCTCCTATCTGATAGCGAATGTTGCGATTGGTCTTTTGGAACATCGGTATATAACGGGAGATTAAGCTATAATCGTTCTCCAGTTTGGTGAGATAGCCCGAAAGTTCTATTTTCATGATGCTTTCTATTTCACCTCGAGTTGTGTAGCCTGAAGCGATATGTTGCAGTATCTCGAAATAGCGGGCATAGTCTTTGCCAAATTCTTCTATCAGCATATTTTTTCCTTCGTAGATGAAATAAGAGTTTTTTGCAATAAACCGTTCTGTCATCTGTTCCTTGGTCGTGGCTCCTGCATCCATCATCATTTCTACATATTCTGCTACTCCGCCTGTATAACTGTAGAGAGCCAGTAGGTCATCATTGGTATAGGCTGGATTATATGTGGAGAGAATTTCCTTGATGACAGAAGGGGGAAATGGAGTGACTTTTATTTCTCCAGTCTGCCTACCATAAAGTGGTTGCTTGTTATTTTTAAAGATGATGTTCATAAGTGAATAAACAGAACTGCAGACCACGAGATTAATATGAGCTTCCTGTTTGTTAAGGTCCCATATCTTTTGCATATCTGAAAAGATAGATGGATTAACCCGCTTGAAATCCTGAAACTCATCAATGACGAGAGTGATTGGGCGAATCTTGGATAGTTGAAGCAGATATTTAAAGATGTCAGCAAAGCGTGTTACTTCACCGAGAATAGGAAGCTGAAGTTTGCTCGTCATCTCTTCGATAAAATCTCTGCAGAGTTCCGCTTCTGATTTTCTTGCTACAAAGAAATACAGCATATCCAGAACATCCTCGTATGCCTTTATCAATAAGGATGTCTTACCGCTACGTCGGCGTCCAGTTACGATTGTAAAACGGGCCGTTTGCAAAGATAGATTTCTTATCTCTTGCAATTCTTTTATTTCGTTTTGTCTTCCAAAGAACTTCATATTTCTATAATTTTATAGTTTATTTTTTTGGTGTGTTATTTTTCGAAACCGCTGTTTCGGAAATGGCGGTTTCGAATGCAAAGATAACAAAAAATGCCTGAATATCAGTTTGTTTGTTCGCTAATTTAAGTTTTTTTTATTTGTTTAAGTGCTGATGGTTTTTCCGAAATGGTAGTTTCGAAAGTGAAAACGCTGGAATTGTCAGGATTATGGTCACATACCTTTCCGGGCAGTATGCATATTGTATTTCATTTTCCCTCTTCATCTTTTCTCCTCCTATGTCAGTTTTTGTCATAACAGGATTGTATTTTTGCCGCAGAATTGACAATAACTCTATATAATTAAGGTATGAATGCAGAAAGAAGGAGGGAGTGGAGTCCTTGAAATGTGAAATATAAGAGGAATCCATAAGATTTCTTGTTAAAAATTTGGTGGCTCATCAGATTTTTAATACATTTGCCATTGGTTAGTGACAGGGCAGGTGAAAGTCCTCGCTTGAAGTCGCTATGATGCAGAGAAACAAGATAATCTTGTGGACACGAGCAAACTATTCAGTTCTGTAGGTTGAAATCTGGTAAATTGAAACGTAGAAAGAACGCGAATCTGTTTGAGCGAGTCTGCGCCATCATATGGTGTGGATTCCTCTTTCGCATTTTCTTTTCTACGGGTTTTACCAGAGCCTAACTTACAAGGAAGTGAAGAAAGTAGGGGTTCACGCCATTCTTTTTTCGCTTATGGACCATTATGAACTTGTTTGGTTCGCAGATATTTCCTACCTTTGCAACTTGATACACTTGTATTTGGGCAATTTGAAAGCAGCTTTCATTGCGCTCGTTTGCATAAACCATATACGATAACTTAAAAACTGAATGCTTATGAGTAAGGTATTCCAAGTAAAGCCTAAGCGCATCAAGCGCTCTAACGGTACAGTCCTCACTCCCGAAATGGTAGTGACAGTAACAACCATGCAGCACACCGCCACCCCTTTTTACAATGGAGCCAAGGAGGTGCAAGAGGCCTACATGCGCCTCTATGCTTTCGACTATAAGAAAGCATGCTGCAATCCGAATGATTTTGAATTTAAGAAGTTGGACTAAATAATATATAATTTATTGTTGCTTGTTATAAGTGACAAAGAAAAACATAATTGCTTATGATAAAACATATAAATAAATTAGCTCAATCTTCTAAACATTACTATAGCTTTATAGAGAATATCGTAAAAGAAACACGAGCATATTTCCAAAATGCAGATGAAGGGTATACAATATTTTGTGCTAATTATCTGAATGAAGATAGATTTGATGAAGACGAAAAATTCATTCTTTCAGTTTTCAATTCTGATGATATTTCAAATCAGACTCTTATTTATGGTGCTGTTTGTGCGCAACCATATCAAGAAACAGAATCGCAATTAGTTAGTGGATTATTGATTACTGATGAGCGCATTTATGTTTGTATGTTTGTTACAGATGATCAAGAGCATGATTTTGAGCATCATTGCTATTGTGAATGGGACAAACTGGCTTCTGCAAAAATAGAGAAAGATGAAGATGGTGATGATTTCATCTTCTTATTTAATAATAAAAAAGAAGAAGTTGGATTTATATATGCGCAGTTGTTAGGAGGTCGTTATGGCAACATGAAAATATCCTCTCTGTGGATTGACTTTTTAAATGATGCAATCCGTGAGGCTAATAATCCAATAAAACAAGAGCCTGTGGAAAATCACATATATACTGAATTCATGTCAAATAAGCAGTTGTTTAAACCGTTTGTTTCATGGCCCGATTGTGTACATTTGGGATTGAACAATGTAGATGCTATTTCAAATAAACTTCTTAATGAAGTTACATTGAGAAGAGGTGAACATCTGCTATGGGTATCGCGTCATAAAGCTAATTGGAAGGCGAAAGACGAAGATGAGAAAACTCCTTCAGGTTGTATCATCACAGATCAACGCATTTGCTATTTCAATTTGAATGATAAGAAAAAATGCTTTAGCGTAGAGTGGGGTGAGGTTGCGGCTATAAAGCACATGAAGAATAGCTTCTATATTCAAAAGTCTTTAGCTACTACATCCTATGACTTGAAGATTTGCGACTACGCATTGTTGGACAGAAAAGTTGAAAACTCAAGTCCGGTTGTTACCCTTTTAAAGGGTGTATTTACCGATAAAGAACAAGATTCAAAAATGACCAAAGAACAATTGTTTTCTGAATTTGAAGAACAACTCAAACAATTACCGTATAAGGATGGACGGACTGTTCTGAAAAATGAGGAACCAAAAGATAAAAAAGTAGTTATAGGATCTTTGTCTAATGCAAAGCATGAGTCTGTTGATGCTTTGTCAGATAAGAACAAGTCTACTCAAAGATTGTCTTCTAAAGATGAAATAAAGAAGGCTTATAAGAATTTGCAAGAAATCTTGCAAAGTACTCAAAGGGATGTCTTTGACTTAAATGGAGTAAATTCACAGTTTAATACTGTTAAGGGGAAAATTGCCTTTGCGTTTGATTCGAAAATAAAAGAAGCTAAGAAAGAATTAGATGTGGCTTTGAAGGATACAGTGTGGGATAATCTTGTTATTGCTTTCTTTGGAGAAACAAATGCAGGTAAGAGCACAATTATCGAGACCTTTAGAATTCTTTTTGATGATAAACGTAAGAAAGAAGATGGTCTGATTGTGGGTGATGGCAGACACGACTTTACAAAAACTTATGAAGAATATCATTTGTCTATTGCAGGTCATCCTTTTACATTGATAGATGTTCCTGGTATTGAAGGAAATGAATCAGAATTTAAAGATGTAATAAAAACAGCTTTGCATAAGGCTCATTGTGTCTTTTATGTTCAAGGACATAATAAGAAGCCGGATCGAGCTACAGCTGAAAAAATCAAGAAATATTTAGGAGATTGGGTAAAGGTATACTCAATCTATAATGTGCGTGGTGGTGTTAGCAATTATGACGAAGAAGAAGAACGAGAAACATTGATAACACCAGGTGTCTTAAAGACTGAAAGTTTAATACAGGCAGAGTTTAAAACTATATTGGGTGATGTGTATGCAGGACATGTCACTTTGCAGGGACTGTTGGCAATGTCTGCCAAAGCATCATTTTCGCCTAAACGAGAAGATTTGATAAGAGGACAACAAAAGCTATTGAAGTATTTTGATGGTTCTGCTGATAAAGTTTTAGAGTTTAGTCAATTTAAGACTTTGACAACTCTCGTTGAGCAGAAGGCTTTAAATTTCAAGTCTGAAATTATCGAAGCTAACAAACAGAAATTGGTATCTTTAGCTGGTAATATAGCCGCAGACATTGAGCATGTTATGGAATCTCAGAAGAGCTATTTAGCCAATTTGGACTCAAACCTACGAACTATAAATCGAGAGGTTTGCAATAATAGTATGGATTCTGCTTTGAGAAACATAACCAACAAGACAAGAAATGCGATTACAAGCTCTTATGGCGAATTAAAATCAAGGATCTTTAATCTTATAAATGAAGAGCCGGAAAATATCAATCAACTAACAGAACAGAATCAACAAGAAGTTATTGAGAATTTAGAAAATCGTATTAAGTCTATTGTTAACGATGAATTAAAAAAAGTTCGTGATACTGCAAATCGAAAGATAAAAGATTTGGATGGTGTTAACATAAAGCCAATACAATTCAATCGAACTGTTGAGGTTGGTGCTGATATTGATTTCTCTGGTGCGTTAGAAGAATTAGATATCGATTTCGCCGATGTTCTTTCATGGACAGCTAAAACTGCAACAACTGCAGCAGCAGCTGCTGCTTTAGGATCTGTTATACCTGGTGTGGGGACTTTAATAGGTGCAGGTGTAGGAGCTTTTTTCGGTGGCATTGCTCATGCATGTTCTGGAGATGGCGGAAAGGCTGATGCTCGAAAAAGCGTATCTGATGCTATCGGTAAGGCAACTCAGCGAGCTAAGAACAATGTAAAATCAATGTTGGCACCTGTTATTAGAGATATGGATATTCAAAAGCGCCAATTAACTAATTCTGTCAAAACAGAATTGACAAATATTGAGGAATTACAAGACACTCTTGATACTTTTGATGTTGAAATATCAGAATTTGTAAATGAATTAAAACATAAACGTTATGGAAGAATTTAATATAAAAAACAACAAATTGCAGAAGCTAACTGCATTGAAACAACTTCTGCAAAAAGGAGTGGAGTATATACCTGAATTACAATCTTATCTTGGTAAGATAGATAGTATCGTGAATACCATAAAAGATGGAGAAATTAGCGTTGTCTTGTTGGGTAGTTTTTCTGATGGAAAGACGAGTGCTATTGCAGGTTTATTAGGTAGATTGGAAGATAATATGAAGATTGATAATGATGAGTCTTCTGATGAACTTACCATTTATCGCCCTAAGGATCTTAAAAAGGGATTCAAGATAATTGATACTCCAGGATTGTTTGGTACAAAAGAAAGGGAAATTAATGGTCAAAATATAAAGTTTTCAGAAATTACAGAACGTTATATTTCTGAGGCTCACATTATTATTTATGTTTGTGATGCTGTAGTTCCGTTGAAGGATAGTCATGTTGAGATTATTCGTCGCATTATGCGTGATTACCATAAACTCGACAATACCATTTTTGTTATTAACAAAATGGATGAAGCTGGTTATGACTTGTTGGACGAGTACGACTTTAATAATGGTTGTAAGATAAAGAAGGGGAACCTTATTTCACGTCTACGTAGTACTATCAACTTGACCCCCGATGAAGAGAAGCGTTTACATGTCGTATGCATAGCAGCCGATCCCAAAGGAAAGGGATTACAACATTGGTTCTCGAAAATTGATAATTATTACGAGCGTTCACATATTAAGGATTTGAGAAAATGTGTAAATGCGGTAGTCAATAATGCCGATACTGATAAGTTGTCTTCGTCTTCTTATGAAACATCAGTTTCTGAAGTTGTTGATGGATTACACAAAGCAATTGTATGTACCGAAAAACCGGTATCGAAGGCAATTGTTAAAATGGAGCGAGACTGTGCTGAGATAAAAGAAGATGGTAAGCATTTGAAGTCTGAACTTACATTATCCCGTAATGAGCTTCGTCAAGCTATTAATGAAATAAAGAATGATGCCATTCGTGAAATCAATGGTGCTTCATTAGAAACTATTGGCGATATTATTTCTGCTCAACTTGGAGTGCAAAATAATCAGGTTACTTTTTATGTCTTCCAAGACAAACTGTCTGCTCAAATTGAGCAATGTTGTGAAGCTAACGCCAATAATGTAAATCTTGCAGCCGTGAAAATAGAAAAAGCCTATTCGATGCAAGATGCCATGTTAAATGATGCCATGAAATATGGTGTTGACCAATTGAAGAACTTGAATATAACAGGTGAGCAGATTAAGGCTGTCAGAGATGTAATAGCCAAAGGTTATAAGTTCAAGCCTTGGGGAGCTATCAATATGGGAAAGAATATTACCAAATGGGCAGGCAGGATTGGAGCTGGAATTGGAGTCGCTTTTGAACTTTATGGCTGGTATAAACAACATAAAGATCAGAAAAAGTTGAATGAGCTTAAGAAATCATTAACTAATGCGATAAATGATTGTATAAGCAACGTGTTCAAAACTTTTGAGTCAGACAATGAGTATTATAAGAATTTTGCGCCATCTTATATACTGTTATGTCAGAAGATTCAGGAGCGAAATGAAGAAATTGCCTCTTTGAAACAGAAAGTTCAATATTTAGAAAATTACAAACGAGATATTGAGGCATGGAAGAATTCTGCTGAATATGTCGATTTTGAAGAAGTTTAACCATTTAATATTTTAGAATTATGAGTGAAGAAAAAATTGAAACAAAGAAAAAAGAGAAGGGTGTTTGGAAGGCTCTTGGTTTGGCAGCTGTAGCCGTTGGAGGGCTAGCAGTAACACTAGCTAAAGAACTGTACAAAAAGTAATAACGTATCTATTTGGCTATTAGAAGTTTTCTCCCGATAGTCTTTCATTGATAAGTAACTAACTGTGATAATGATATTTATAAAATATGGTAAATAAAGACAGCAAAATCTTGGATGAGCTTAGACGACATGGCAAGATCTTTGAGGATCCTTGTCCGAAGTCTGAGGGCTTTATTGGTAAGTTGATAGACTTATTCTTGAAGAAAAAGTCTTGAATAGTGAAACTCTCGGTGTGGCGGAGGCTGGAAACCTCCGCTACTGTCAGATAAACGATAATATTATGAAGTTGGCGATTACTTATACTGAGCTGCAGGATTATGTAGCCAGTCATTTTCATAAGACAGTGAATCTTGGGTATGTTGATGGAGCGACAGTTTCTGTCTCCGTACCCATCAAAGTGCTGGGCTTTACCAAGTCTATAAGCATAAACATTACTGTGAAGAAGATTGAGGGTACAGACTTGTTCTTGTCGTATGGCGGCAAGATGGGTATTGACATGCTTGTTTCGCCAGCCATCTCTTATGCCAAGAAACTTGTGCCGGAGAAAGCAGGTTGGGTGGAACAGATGCCTGGCAATATCGTTAAGCTGCGCCTTGGCGACATTGACAAATTGCAGAAAGTGTTTGAAAAGCTGAAACTTGACAATATCTTATTTGAACAGGGAAATATTGGAATAGAAATGTCATTAGTCTATTGATTCGTTATGGGTGACTGATGTCTTTATTCGCAAAAAATAGAGCACTCTCTCATTTTTCTTGATGTTCTGTCACCATTTGACATATCTATATAGTTATTTCGCAGCCGAAATCAAATGTATAACTATATAAGGTAATGTAACAATGGAAAAGAACATCAGGAAAAAAGTGTGTTGGTTGGCTGCGGTATTGAGTGCCGTGCTGGTAGTATTATTTGGCTATTGGTTCTTCTTGAACCCTCATGGCTATTGGCAAAAGAAGAAGGAGGCAGAGAAGAGTGAATATATGGATAGGAGGATGCTTTGGCGGAAGTCGGAGAAAATGACCATGCAACAGATGTTGTCGGACATGACGCTAATGGCTAAGGGGGATTCGGTCCTGGTTTGTTGGCTAACTGGTCTCTCGCTTCCCGTTTATCGTGACTTCATTCATGGTACTGCGCAACCTACAAGGAATGCTTGGGCTGAGACGAGATATTGGTATATGTCTTCTCTCGCTAAAGGCAGAGAATGGATGGAGGAGCGTGCCAAGACGAGGATTCACAAGAGCCTGATCTTTGTGGAATCGAATAGATTTCAGGTGCAGAAGGATTCCTTGAAGGATTATCGTAAAGAGAAACTTACTCCAACTGAGATTAGAAACAACAAGATGTATCTAACTGAACTTTCGCATATCAGGAAGTTAAAGGAGTAAAGGAAGTTAAGGAGTTAAGACGTATGTCTTGCTGCTTAAAAACAACGCCAAAAAGACTGTTGTCTTAACTCCTCAGCGACCGTAGGGAGCGATAACTCCTTTAACTCCTTTAACTTCTGAGCTTGCGAAACTTGAATACAATATAAATATGCGTTCGTATTTTCCGTTTCTCTCCCTCACGCCTTATACGATAGGCAGGCTGATACCGTTTATCTTCTGATAGATGTCGAGGGCGTAAATGTCGGTCATTCCGCTGATATAGTCGATGACAGCCATGATTCGCTCCTCTATATTCTCGTTGTTGATGTCGTACTGACTGCTTACCCGTCGCAACAGTTGTTGAGAGTCGAAACGTTCGGGCGTGATAGCTGCATTGACAAACACCTCCATAAGTGTAGCCATAATCTTGTAACCTGACAGTTCGATGTCGAGTACAGGCTTGCTGTGGTAAATCTTTGCAAACGAAGTCTTCTCGCATTTTTTGTAGGCATTTCGTTGTTGTTCGGCGATATGGTCGATGAGGCTTCCCTCGAATGTTCCTGCCAAAATCTCCTTCTCATGCTCCAGGAAGGCCGTTACACATTCGTTCTCCAGTCGGCCGATGGCGCTGGCTCTCATGTAGACCACCTTTTCGTTCTCGTCAGTCACGCCTTCTTCCTTGATTCGCTCCTTAATCTTATTTTGGGTTTCCTTGTCGAAGAATCCCAACAGCAGTCTCTCCGTCTCTTCGTAAGACAGGATCTTGAGTTTGTGGGAGTCTTCGATGTCCATGATTTCGTAGCAGATGTCGTCGGCAGCCTCTACCATATATACCAACGGATGACGGGCGTATCTTAGAGGCTCACCAGGTTTTGACTTGCAAAAAATGCCCAATTCATCGGCCACTTTCTGGTACGAGTCCTTTTCCAAGGTGAAGAAACCGAACTTACCATGACTTCCAGCCAACTGGCTGGCGAATGGATATTTTACGATAGAAGCCAGCATGGAGTAGGTCATGACGAAGCCGCCTTTACGCCTTCCCTTGAATTGGTGGGTCAGTATCCGGAAGGCATTGGCGTTGCCTTCGAAGTGAGTGATATCTTGCCAAAACTCCGGTGAAACCAGCTCTTTTACTACTTTTCCTGCTCCCTCGCTGAAGAAAGTCTGTATGGCTTTCTCTCCAGAATGGCCGAAAGGAGGATTGCCCAAGTCGTGTGCCAGACAGGCTGCGCTCACGATAGTTCCTATTTCCTCAAAGAGAGTATCCTTCAGTTCTGGGCGCTTTTCTATGATACGTTTCGAGATGTCGTTGCCCAACGACATTCCTACACTCGATACTTCCAGACTGTGGGTCAGTCGGTTGTGTACAAAGATAGAACCAGGCAAGGGGAAAACCTGAGTCTTGTTTTGCAGTCGTCTGAAAGCCGACGAGAAGATGAGCCTGTCGTAGTCGCGTTTGAACTCCGACCGGTCGTCGTGGCGCTCGGCATGCTTATGCTCCTGTCCGAAGCGCTTGTTAGATATGAGTTTAATCCATTCCATATCGCAAAAATACAGCAATCCTGACACAATACAAAATAAAAAAGCATTTATTTTTTATAAAATCTATCATTTTCGTCATGAAAATGCCTAAATGTGCCCGAAAAACATTATTTTTGCATCTTAAAAGAATGAATATGATGAAAGTACAAATTATCAACCGTGGGCATCAGCCGTTGCCAGTTTATGCCACACCCCAGAGCGCAGGTATGGACCTGCGTGCCAATATCGACGAATCTATCGTGCTTCACCCCATGGAACGCCGGCTTGTACCTACAGGTCTTTTCATGGCTTTGCCAGCAGGCTTCGAGGCACAGATACGTCCTCGCAGTGGGTTGGCATTGAAACATGGCATTACTGTTCTTAATACCCCAGGCACTATTGATGCCGATTATCGAGGCGAGATCATGGTTCTGCTCATCAACTTCTCGCAGACCGACTTTGTCATCAATGATGGTGAGCGTATTGCCCAAATGGTGATTGCCAAGCACGAAAATGCAGAATTCATCGAAGTAGAGACGCTCGATGAAACCGAGAGAGGTGCTGGTGGCTATGGTCATACAGGTGTAAAATAAATATAGATACATTCAATTAATCTGTTGTGAATAGAATCAATATTTTGAGACAAGTATTCTTGGGCTTCATAAGCTTTATGGCATTCCTGACAGCTTTGCCCGTGCAGGCTGCCGATGGTTTGACGGGCAATGACCGCAAGCGTTACGACTACTTCTTTCAGGAGGCGGCCCGTCTTCAGGCTTTGGGTCGTTACGGCGATGCATTCGAGATTTTTGAGCATGCCCGCAAGATCAATCCACGTGCTGCTGAGGTGTATTTCTATCAGTCGATGTACTATCAGCAGATGAAGCAAGACTCCTTGGCTCAAGACTGTCTGGCGCGTGCCATCACCTTGGCTCCATCCAATCTTACCTTTCGCGAGCGGATGGCACAGTATTATGTTGCCAACCAGCAGTACGACAAGGCTATCGAAGCTTATGAAGGTATCTTCGCTCAGAATCACGACAATACCGATGCGCTCTATATGCTGTTGCGCCTTTATCAGCAGCAGAAAGAATATCCACAGATGTTGAAAACCCTCAACCGCTTGGAGACAGAAGAGGGCGAGAATGAGAAGTTCACGCTTGAGAAGATGCACATCTACGAGTTGATGAACGATCCCAAGTCTGCCTACAAGGAACTCAAGTCGCTGACCGAGGCGCATCCGCTTGATATGATTTATAAAACCATGTTGGGCAACTGGCTTATGGAACACCAGCGCCAGAAAGAGGCCTACAAGTTGTTTACCCATGTGCTCGAAGAAGAGCCTGACAACTCGTATGCCCAGATGTCGCTCTACGACTATTATAATGCCACCGACCAGAAAGAACAGGCTCACGCCATGCTCGACCGCATTCTGTTGGGCAAGAAGACCGACCTGGATACCAAGTTGATGATGATTCGCTCGTTCATACAGGATAACGAGAGCCATGGTGCCGATTCAACCCAAGTCATCGCTCTTTTCGACAGAATGCTGGCTCAGCCCAAGCCCTCGGCAGACATCGCTGAGTTCCGTGCTGCCTATATGAATATTAAGAAAATGCCGATGGATACGGTCAATGCCGCTTATCGAAAGGTGCTCGAGATAGCTCCCGACCGTAGTGAGTCGCGCATCCAACTCATTCAGAATCTATGGGAAAAGAAAGACTACGACGAGGTTATCCGCCTGTCTAATGCTGCCCATGACTACAATCCGGAAGAGATGGTATTCTATTACTTTGGCGGCATGGCGCACTATATGAAGCATGAGGAAGATGCCACGCTTGAAGAGTTCCGCCGCGGAGTGGGACAGATCAACAGCAAGAGCTCTCCCGATTTGGTGTCCGACCTTTATATGATCATGGGCGACATCCTTCATGGCAAGAACCGTCAGGCAGAGGCTTTTGCCGCTTACGATTCCTGTCTGCATTGGAAACCCGACAATGTTCCAGGACTCAACAATTATGCTTACTACATCAGTCAGACGGGCAAGAACCTGCAGAAGGCAGAGTTGATGAGCTACAAGACCATCAAGGCAGAGCCCAAGAACTCCACCTATCTTGATACTTATGCGTGGATTCTCTTTATGGAGGAACGTTATGCCGAGGCCAAAACCTATATCGACCAAACCTTGGCGTATAGTGATTCAACGGCCGACAACAGTACCGTTATTGAGCATGCAGGCGACATTTATGCCATGAACGGACTTACCGACCAGGCTGTGGCCTACTGGAAGCAGGCACAGAAAGGCAGCCAGGACCCTGATGCTCTGAAGGTGAAAATCGAGTGCAGGAAATACATGACAGAAAGTGAAATCATTAAATATAAGCGAAAATGGAAAAAAACAAAATAATGAAACTGGCAGCATTCTGTCTGCCCTTGATGTTGCTGGCATCGTGTGGCACCAAGAAACAAATTATCTCTGATGGCGTGAGCAACAAGAACTTGCCACATCAGGAGGTGAAAAGTGTAGAGACCGAACGCATGCAGAAACTGGCTTTTGTACAGAAGGTGTCCGACAATCAGGTGTACGCCAAGAACATTACGGGCAGCATAAACTTCACCATCCGCATGGGAGAGAAGAAAATTTCGGTTGATGGTGCGCTTCGAATGCGTAAGGACGATGTGATACGTCTACAGTTGTATGCTCCCTTCCTGGGCTTTGAGATTGGCCGACTGGAGTTTACCCCCGATTATGTGCTCATCATCGACCGTTATCACAAACAGTATATCAAGGCCGACTATAATCATGTAGACTTCCTGCAGAAGCAGGGCATCAACTTCTATTCGTTGCAGGCGCTGTTCTGGAATCAGCTTCTCTTGCCTGGAGCCAAGCAGGTGAAGGAGTCTGATCTGAAGAAGTTTGATGCCGATTTGGCTGTAGAGGGAAACGAAGTGCCAGTCACCTTGAAGAATGGCAACATGACGTATGCCTGGACTTCCCAGCGTGCCACAGGTCGTATAGACAAAGCCGACGTGGAGTATGTCAGTTCGCAGCATGGCACATCGGGAGTGCATATTCGTTATGACAACTTCCGCGCCGTAGGTGTCAAGATGTTCCCAGCCTTGTTGGATATGACTCTTGTCACTAATGCAACCCGTCAGAAGAAGGAAATCAACATCGTTATCAAGATGAACGAGGTGAAGACCGACAGCAACTGGGAGTCGCGTTCCGAAGTTTCGAGCAAGTACGAGCAAGTATCGGCAGAAGACGTGCTGAATAAAATAATGAGTCTGTAAATGAAACGTATATTATTGATTATTCTGGCCTTGTCGTTTGTCTTGACTCCTTATGCGCAGAAGACTGCACAAAGAAAGAAGACTGCCACAACGGCAAGAACGGTAAGGACCCAAAAGAAAACCCCAAAAAAGAAACCTGTGAAAAGGCGCCAATCCAAGGCTTCCACACGGGCAGAGAAGGAAGCCGCCTATAGCAATGCTTCCATTCGAGGATTGCAGGGACAGCGTGCCAACATACAAAAGAAAATCAAGGAGCAGGAGAAAGCTCTCCGCCGCAATCAGGCCGACGTGAAGAAACGTCTGCAAGACCTCATGGTGCTTAATGGCGAAATCGACCAGCGACAGAAGAACATCGATGGTATACAGCAGGATATCCACCACATCGATGGCAATATCGGCTTGCTCAATGCTCAGCTCAAAACCCTTGAACAGCAGTTGCAGGACCGAAAGAACAAGTACATCCGTTCTATGCGCTATATGACCCGTCATCACTCCGTGCAAGACAAGCTCATGTTTATCTTCAGCGCCAAGAACCTTACGCAGATGTATCGCCGCCTGTCGTTCATACGTCAGTATTCTGCCTATCAGAAGGCACAGGGCGAAGCGGTAAAGGCCAAGCAGAAGCAGGTGACCGAGAAGCACAAGCAACTGCAGGTGGTGAAGGGACATAAGAACAACCTTTTATATAAAGGTCAGCAAGAGAAAACTGCGCTCGAAGGCAAGCAGACCGAGCAACAGCAAGTGGTGCAGGGATTGCAGAAGCAACAGAAAACCATTCAGGCTGTTATTGCTGATCAGCGCAAGAAGGATGCTGCTATCAATGCGCAGATTGACCGTCTGATAGCCATTGAGGTAGAGAAAGCGCGTGCCCGTGCGGCAGCTGAGGCTAAGCGTAAGGCTGAAGCTCAGGCGGCAGCACAGCGTAGGCGTGAGGAACTGGCTCGTCGAAAGGCACAGGCCGAGGCTGAGGCGCGTGAGAATGCCCGCCGTATAGAGGAGGCACGGCGCAAGGAACGTGAGGCCGAGTTGGCTCGTCAGCGTGCTGCAGAAGAGAATCGTAAGGCTCAGGAGTTGGCTCGTAAGGCCCAGGAGGAAGCTCGTCTGCAAGCCGAAAACAGTGCTAAGGCCAGAGCTCAGGATAAGGCACGTGCCCGTGCAGAGAAGGCTGCCCGTGAGGCTGCTGAACAAGCCAACCGACAGGCCAGAGCTGAACAGGCTGCTCGTGAGGCTGAGGCCGACAGACGAGCTGCAGAGTTGAAGGCAAAAACTGATGAGGCACGCAACCGCAAAGAGTTGGCAAGCGCCCGCCGGGAAGCCAATGATGCTGCTACTCTCAGTACGGTAGACCGTATGCTGAGTGGAGGTTTTGAGGCCAACCGTGGTCGCCTTCCTATGCCTATCTCAGGAACTTACAAGATAGTGAGTCATTTCGGACAATACAATGTACAGGGTCTTTCCGGCGTTACCCTCGACAATAAGGGTATCAACCTTTTGGGCAAACCCGGTTGCGTGGCTCGTAGCATCTACGATGGTGAGGTAAGTGCCGTCTTTGGTTATGGAGGCATGTGGAATGTCCTTGTTCGCCATGGTGCCTATATCTCAGTATATTGTAACCTCAAGTCGGTGAGTGTTCACAAGGGCCAGAAGGTAAGTACCCGTCAGGCTTTAGGTGCCGTGGGTGCCGACAATATCTTGCAGTTCCAGTTGCGCAAGGAAACAGCCAAACTCAATCCCGAGGCATGGCTTGCCCGTTAATGTAAACTTCTCTAACTTCCGTACATGCGAAAGTTAGATTTAAATATTCTTTGAAGGAGAGGTAGTACTTACTTGCCCAAGTGAGCACTACCTCTTTTTGTATTGCATCAATAATATGGTGGATTTCCTTGAAACCGTGCAAACGATTGCTCATGGAATAAGCATTGTTTCCCTGATAAACTAAGTGGTCTATCAAAACTTATTTCTATTTTTGCCAACGTTTGAACTAATAACTTATCAACTTAACATATTATTTTATGCAAAAATTTTCTACGATGCTTTGTACTTTGGCAATGCTTTTCGGCATGATGATGGCTCCGGGACATGCTCTCGCTGCTGTTACCGCCGATGATTATACGCCAACGGTTACTGAAGATGAGGTCTCTGTGTTCTTGGAGACAAGTTATGACAATGCCAAGATTTGGGCCTGGAATGACAACGTAAAAAAGTTTACTACTGCTGCTTGGCCTGGAGATGCTATGACCTTGATGGGAACTAAAGATGGCAAGAATGTCTTTAAATGGACATATACAGCTGGTACTGAAATCCCTACTGGTGTGATTTTTACTCATGACGGTGAGCAGAAACTGAATGGCGGTGATCAGGAATACGTTAACCACGGCTACTATGTAGAAGGTAAATATAAAAAGACGATTACCCCTGTCCCTGAAGGCAAGGTAATGGTCTTCTTCGATAATTCCACAGCCAACCTCGCAGATGTATATTGCTATATCTACGACGGTACAAAGGCGGCTCAGGAATGGCCTGGATTGAAGATGAGTCTTGACAACGAGACTGAGTACAATGGCAAGAAAGGCTATTATACAGTAGAAGTCCCTGCTGCTTTTGTCACAGGCTATTTCGTCATCAACAACGGACAGAATGGCTCTGTTCTCACAGGCGAGACGGTTTACGTAAACGGACAGGCTTCGTCTATCGAAAACACCGTTCTTCCGGAGGTGCAGAAGGCAGAGGACAATGCTTGGTACACCTTGACAGGTATGCGTATCGGCAAGCCTGCTCAGCCAGGTCTCTATATTCACAATGGTAAGAAAGTAATCATCAGAAAATAATAGCAGATTATGAAAAAGACAATCAATTATGGTCTCCTGATGTTGGTGATGCTGTTCAGCATGGCATCCAACATCTTTGCAGACAACAAATACGGTCTTAAAGACAATATTCAGGATGGTGTCATCCTTCATTGTTTCGACTGGACGTTGGCAGATATCCAGGAAGAAATTCCTAATATCGCCAAGGCAGGCTTCACCGCCGTTCAGACTTCTCCTGTTCATGAGAGAGCAGGTAAAGGGTCCGTTTGGTATGATGTTTATCGTCCATACGACTTTAAGATAGGTAATGGTCTTGGTTCTGAAGCAGACCTGAAGGCTCTCTGTGATAAGGCTCATGAGTATGGTGTCAAGGTGATTGTGGATGTGGTAGCTAATCATACCGACTATGGTAACGTGGCAGACCGTTTGAAGGATCAAGAACTTTACCATCAGCCTTTCGATGTGGGTAACTGGCACGACCGCCATGAGGTGACATTTGGCAAGATTGGTATGTGGGACCTCGATACCAACAATCCTACTGTGCAAGCCATCATCAAACAATACATTCAGGACTTGAAGGCCTGTGGTGTGGATGGTATCCGTTGGGATGCTATCAAGCACATTGGTTTGCCTTCTGAGCAAGACTCTTTTATGCAGAATGTGGTGGATCAGGAGATGTACAACTATGGTGAGATCCTTGACAGTACTGGTGGTGATGATAATGTCCTTTTCCCTGAGTATCAGACCTACATGAGCATTACTGATAATGGTTATGGTAATGGATTTGCCAATTCCTTTGCCGGTGGTTCTATCAACGAGTCAGTAGGTAATTTCAATCAGAGAAATGCAAAGACAGAAAAGTTGGTTTATTGGGGTGAAAGCCATGATACTTATGCCAACGATGGTGGTGAGTCAAAGAATAAAAGCCAGAATGTTATCGACCGTGCGTATGCAGTCGTAGCTGGTAATAATGGTGCTACAGCTCTTTATTTCTCCCGTCCTTTCCAGAAGGCAAAGGATGATATCAAATTTGGTGATAAGGGAAGCGTTCACTTCAAAGATGCTGAAGTAGCTCAGGTAAACCACATGCACAACGTTTGTGCCGGCGAGCCAAACTATTATGTAAAAGGTAATGGCGTTTGTGCTCAGGTTCGTAAGAGTGGTGCTATTATCGTGTTGGGAAGTGGTTCTGACCGTGACGTGACTGTAGCCAATGGTGCTGGCGACGGCAAGTGGCTCAAGTCTGGTACTTATAAGGATATGGTAGGCGGTGGTGCTTTCACCGTCAATGCTTCTACAATCTCTGGCCATGTTGGCGAGTCTGGTATTGCTGTCATCTATAATGCTGGTCCTATCGTGCTGACTCCTGAGGTTGTTTTCAATCCTGTTGATGGCACAGCCTTCTCAGAAGAGTCTCTCACGGTGACAGCTACTCCTTTGAATGCTGTTTCTGCCTGGATTCAGGTGAATGATGGTGCTAAACAGACTTTTACTGCAGCCAAGCAGTTTACTGTAGGTGCTGATGTTGCCTATGGTAAGAATGTCACTATCACTTGGGGTGCAACCGACAAGGAAGGCAAGACAGAAACAGGTTCGGTCACTTACAAGAAGGTGAAGGCTTATGTTCCAGAATTGGGCAAGGAAGATGAAATCTCCTGCTTCCTGGAAACTTCAAACGCAGCAGCAGCGGTATATGTGTGGAATGGTAAGGTTAGCCCTATAATTAAGTATGCTGGTGAATGGAAGGATGCTATCAATAAAAAGTTGCCTCTTGTAGGTAAGAGTGTTTCTGGAAAGAATGTCTTCAAGTGGACTTATGATGGCACCGAGACAACTACTCCTACTCAAATCATTTTCTTGGATGGTAATGGAAATAAGATAACTGCTGACGTGGAGTTTGTCAACCACGGCTACTATGTTGACGGAACATACAGCACTACTGTGACCAAGGTGCATGAAGATGAGATCGTTGATCCAGAGTATGTTTACTTCGATAATGCTTCCAACTGGGAGAATGTTTATTGCTACTTCTATAATGGCAAAACATCTTCTTCTGCATGGCCAGGTGTAAAGATGACTTACGATGCTTCTGCTTCTCATAATGGTAAGACAGGATGGTATAAGGCAACGATTCCTACAGCATACCTCAATGCTAAGTTCTTTATCAACGATGGTACTCCTGGTACTGCTATCAATGGCGCAAATGCTTCTGCTGAAAAGGTAGTAAACGAAGGTGCTGTAGTGGCACCAACTCCAAACCCAAACCCAGAGCCAGCAGAGCCAACTCCAACTCCAGAGCCTGAGCCAACTCCAACTCCAACTCCAGAACCAGAGCCAACTCCAACACCTACCCCTGATCCACAGAATCTGGATGCTCAGTATCAGACCAATCCAAATGGTGCAGGTGTTAAGAAAACCATTACTGTAGATGGTGATATCAGCGATTGGGATGAGAGTATGATTATAGCACAGGGTGCTGCCAATGACGATCCACGTGTATATATGGATGCTGCCATGCACGAGAATCCTGTCGATCTCTATGCACTTTATGGTTGCTATGACGATAATAACCTCTATCTGATGTGGGAGATGACCAACGTTCAAGATGTGGTAGCTCCAGGAGCTGATTTTCCACTCAGTAATGGTGTGCTGTTCAAAAATTACAATATGCCAATCTTTATCGGCATCAACACCAATAATGCCTCTACAAGAATAGGCAATCATTGTAAGACTACAGCAGGTGGAACTCTATGGGATAGTGGCATTACTTGCGAAAGCCCAGTCAACAAGGTAGTGGTATTCTCAACCAATAACACCAATGGTCCATTCATTTATGGTGGAAGCAGCGCAGGACTGAATGCTTTGGAAGAGGTAGCCTATAAAGAGACTGGTGTTGTTGTGAAGTATGGTATGGGTATTCTCAGCAAGAAGATAAAGGGTATTAAAGAATGTTATGGAGAGTCACAGGGTCGTCTTGTAGGTGATATGACAAAGGGTACATCTACTTATGTCGATTTCAATACTTTAGGACACAAGTCTTCCCAATACGATTTTCATTACGAAATCTCGATTCCTTTAGCTAAGCTTGGTGTTACAGCTGCCGATGTGGCAAGCAAGGGATTGGGTGTGATGTTAGTAGCTACCTTTGGTACAAGTGGTATGGACTGTCTGCCTTACGACACAAGTATGAGCGACAATGCCGATCAGCTTTATTCAAAGGATCCTTCTACTACACACGAGAAAGAAGATGACGACAATATCACCGTTCCTTTCGCTTATATCGGTAAGACCTTGTAATGTCATATATATTAAGGTATAATAGATGAATAGAGTAGAGCTCTTAGATGGCAGCGCCATCTAAGAGCTCTTTGTATTTGGCAATAGCATCAGCTATTTCGCTTATTCTGATAAACTCATCTGCGGAATGGGAGCGGGAGGATTCGCCTGGTCCCAACTTGAAGGAAGAAAATGGCATCAGAGCCTGGTCGCTAAGGGTAGGACTACCGAAAGGCTTCATTCCCATGGCTACACATTTCTTAATAAGAGGATGCTCAGGATCAATACGGGATGATTTTAGACGGAAACTATGAGCCTTTACTTCACTCTTCAAGTGCTGGCAGATAAAGTGATAGACTTCCTCATTGTCATAAAATTCATTGGTGCGGATATCTACCAGCATCGTACACTTGTCGGGAATCACATTGTGCTGGGTTCCTGCGTTGACTACGGTAAGTGTCATCTTGGTAGGACCTAAGAAAGGACTCACCTTCTTAAACTTGTAATCACGAATCCAGCGCATGTCGTCCAATGCCTCGTAGATGGCATTCACGCCTTCGTTTCGGGCTGCATGTCCGCTTTTGCCGTGCGCTATCACGTCTAATACCATCAGTCCCTTCTCTGCCACGGCAGGCTGCATGCCCGTAGGCTCACCCACAATAGCCAGGTCGATTTTTGGCAAGAGAGGCAAGGCTCGGCTGATGCCGTCTTTGCCAGACACTTCCTCTTCGGCCGATGCTAAATAGATAAGGTTGTAGTTCTGTGTTTTCTCTGTCAGCATCCGGAATGTCTGCAACAGTGAGCACAGACCGCCTCCACAGTCGTTGCTGCCCAGACCATAAAGCGTGTCACCCTCTATTGTAGGAGCAAAGGGATCGCGCCTCCATGAATCGACAGGCTTCACGGTGTCTATATGGGCATTGAGTAGCAAAGTGGGCTTCTGCTCGTCGAAGTGTGGGTCAATCACCCATACATTGTTGGCTTCACGATGTGGCGTGAAACCATAGTTGCGAAGGGCTTTTTCCATGATGTCGGCGGCATCCTTCTCGTTGCGACTTGTCGAAGGGGTAGCAATCAGCTGGCTGAGCAACCCGATGGCATCTCTCACATATTCCTCTTGTGTCATCATATCTGTCTCTCTTAGTCTTATTTGTGATGCAAAGTTAAGCTAAAACGGGATAAGGACAAAATAAAATTCCGATTTATTTTGTTTTCTTAATGTTTTCTATTATCTTTGCATCCAATAATTAAACATTATGCTTATGCAAGTCAAAAGTCATCTTTCGGTACTGATTCACGATTTGGCCAATAAATATGGCGATAAAACTGCACTTACGTTCAAGAAGTTTGGCAGCGACAAGTGGCAGTCTGTGTCATGGAATCAGTTTTCGCTGAGAGTGAAACAAGTGAGCAATGCTTTGCTGAACATCGGTGCAAAGCCGCATGACAAGATTGCTGTTTTCTCCCAGAATTGCGTGCATTATCTCTATACCGACTTTGGTGCTTATGGCATCAAGGTGTGCTCGATTCCCTTTTATGCTACCAGCAGCGAGCAGCAGATACAATATATGATTAACGACGGACAGGTGCGCTTCCTCTTTGTAGGCGAGCAGGATCAGTACGACAAGGCACATCGTGTCTTTGCTCTCTGTCCTTCGTTGGAGCGTATCATCATCTTCGACTCCAGCGTGCGCATCAGTACTCACGACCCGGCTGCCCTTTACTTCAAGGATTTCATCAAGTTGGGCGAGAACCTGCCTCGACAGACTGAGGTGGAGGCTTTGTATCAGTCGGCAAGCATGGATGATATGGCTAACATCCTTTATACCAGTGGTACTACCGGTGACAGCAAGGGAGTCATGCTGACCTATGGACAGTATGATGCTGCCCTGAGAGCCAACGACGAGGTAGTGCCTGTTTCCGAGAAAGACCGTGTCATCAATTTCCTGCCATTTACCCATATCTTTGAGCGTGGATGGGCTTACCTCTGTTTGAGCGAGGGAGCACAGTTGATTATCAACACTTATCCGCACGAGATTCAGGAGAGCATGCGCCAGGTACATCCTACCTGTATGTGCAGCGTGCCCCGCTTCTGGGAGAAGGTGTATATTGCCGTAAAGGCCAAGATGGATGAGGCTGGTTCTGTACAGAAGAAACTTTTCTATCATGCCCTTGCTGTAGGTCGTAAGCGCAACATAGAGTATATTGCCAACGGCAAGCGTCCTCCTTTGACACTCGAGTTGGAATATAAGATTATCAACAAGACCATCCTGAGCATGGTGCGTAAGCAGTTGGGCTTGGACCATCCTAATATATTCCCCACAGCAGGTGCCTATGTGAGTCCGGAAGTCGAGGAGTTTATTCTCTCTGTCGGTATCGGTATGGTCGTAGGCTATGGCTTGACCGAGAGTCTTGCCACGGTATCGTGCGTGCATCTCGACAAGAAGTTTACCATCGGTTCTGTTGGTCGCCCAATCTCCAGCATCCAGATCAAGATAGGCGAGGACAACGAGATATTGCTCAAGGGTCCTACCATTACAAAGGGGTATTATCATCGCGACACCACCAATGCCAAGGTGTTCGATGAGGAAGGTTTCTTCCATACTGGCGATGCTGGATATATGAAGGATGGCGAGCTGTTCCTCACCGAGCGCATCAAGGACTTGTTCAAGACATCCAATGGCAAGTATATCGCTCCCCAGCAGGTGGAGTCGCTGTTGCTTGTTGACAAGTTTATCGACCAGGTGGCTGTCATTGCTGACCAGCGCAAGTTTGTGTCTGCACTCATCGTACCGGAGTTCCGACTTGTTGAGGACTGGGCACGCGAGCATCAAATCGCCTTTAGCAGTCGTGAGGATCTTTGTGCCAACGAACAGGTGAAGAAGATGTTGCAGGAGCGCATCAATACCTTGCAACAACAGTTGGCCTATTACGAGCAAATCAAGCGTATCACACTCTTGCCTCATCACTTCTCTATGGAGTCGGGCGAGTTGACCAATACGCTGAAGATCCGCCGACCTATTATCAATAAGAACTATCAGGCAGAGATTGACAAAATGTATGAGGAGTAATATGCAGCATAAGGCTATTGGCTAAAAACTCCTTTGAGACTGAAGAAAGAAGCGGTAACGGATTTAACTGCTATAACTTCAATAATTTATAATAAATTAATGATAACAGCTGACCAATTGAAGGATGTGATGGAGCGCGCTGACGCCCTGCATCGCTATCTCAATATAGACCAAAAACAGGTGGAGTTCGAGGAAGAACAACTCCGCACACAGGCTCCCGATTTCTGGGAGGACCCAAAGTATGCCCAGGAACAGATGAAGAAAGTGAAGGGTATACAGAAGTGGATAGACGGCTACAAGACCGTGCGCCAGTATGCAGACGAGCTGCAGTTGGCTTTCGACTTCTACAAAGACGAAATGGTGACCGAGGAAGAGGTGGACACCGACTACGATAAGGCCATCAAGGCCATAGAGGACTTGGAGTTGAAGAACATGCTGCGCCAGAAGGAAGACCCGATGGACTGTGTGCTGAAGATCAACTCAGGTGCCGGTGGTACCGAGAGCCAGGATTGGGCTTCCATGCTGATGCGTATGTATATGCGCTGGGCTGATGCTCATGGCTACAAAGTGACCATTACCGATATGCAGGAAGGCGATGAGGCAGGTATCAAGAGTGTTACCATGACGATAGAAGGCAACGAGTATGCCTATGGTTATCTGAAGAGCGAGAATGGTGTGCATCGTCTGGTGCGTGTGTCGCCTTTCAATGCTCAGGGCAAGCGTATGACCAGTTTTGCAAGTGTCTTCGTTACGCCGTTGGTCGACGAGACTATTGAGGTATATGTAGACCCAGCCAAGTTGTCATGGGATACCTTCCGCTCCAGTGGTGCCGGAGGTCAGAATGTCAACAAGGTGGAGTCGGGTGTGCGTCTGCGTTATTGGTATACTGATCCCGACACAGGCGAGGAAGAGGAAATCCTCATCGAGAATACCGAGACGCGCGACCAGCCTAAGAATCGTGCCAAGGCATTGCTTCTCTTGAAAAGTCAACTCTACGATCGCGCCATGAAGAAGCGCCTTGAGGAGAAGGCGAAGATAGAGGCAGGCAAGAAGAAGATAGAGTGGGGAAGCCAGATTCGCAGTTATGTGTTTGATGACCGTCGTGTCAAAGACCATCGCACCAACTATCAGACATCCGATGTCGATGGCGTGATGGATGGCAAGATAGACGGATTCATCAAGGCTTACCTGATGGAGTTCCCCTCTGAGAATGAAGAATAGTAATAACCTAATAATATAGAACGACTATGAGTAGTAATAAAGAATTAAGAAAGTCAAAGCATGCTGCTTACGAGAAGAAGCAGGCTGAAAAGGGTGAGAGAATCATCAAGTGGATATTTTTCGTGCTGATAGCATTGGCCATTTGTTTTGCCATCTATTCGGCTACTATCGTGTAACGGATCATATCCTGACATAACAGAAATAAAAAATGAGTGGACTGGAAATAGAGAGAAAGTTCCTTGTCAAGAAAGGCGACGCATACAAGAGCGCCGCCTTTTCTGATAGTCATATTCAGCAGGGCTATATCCCTGCGCAGGGAGCTACGGTGAGAGTGCGCACACGCGACGACAAGGCTTACCTTACCATCAAGGGTAAGTCGGTGAATGGTGGCATGACGCGTTATGAGTTTGAAAAAGAAATCACGCTCGACGAGGCACAGCATCTGCTGCAGTTGTGCCAGGGTGGCGTCATCGACAAGCGCCGCTATCTGGTAAAGAGTGGCAATCATGTCTTTGAGGTCGACGAGTTCTATGGCGACAACCTGGGACTGGTCATGGCAGAGGTGGAACTGGGCAGTGAGGATGAAGCCTACGAGAAGCCCGACTTCATAGGTCGTGAGGTGACGGGCGACAAACGTTTTTACAATTCTCATTTGCTTGTCAATCCCTTCAGCAAGTGGCGTGACAGTCTGCCGGAAGAATAGTTTTTACTGATTAAGTAACCTTGCTCTATTAGCGTCAAGTTGCCTTTTTGCAGTTAATTTGTATTTTTACTTTCAATTTATACGTTTATATGCGAAATATTTTATAATTTTGCAGTCGTATTATGGAGAAAGGATAAAAATGACAGAATTAGATAGAGGTAGTTTTGGTAGCAAGATAGGATTGATTCTTGCTACTGCAGGTGGTGCTGTAGGTTTAGGCAATGTATGGCGCTTTCCTTATATGGCAGGCCAGGAAGGTGGTGCTGCCTTCATCTTGGTTTATATAGGGTGTGTGCTCCTTTTGGGCATTCCCTGTATGATTTCCGAGTTTATCATAGGTCGTCATGGTGCTTCGAACACAGCCCGTGCCTATACCAAGCTGTCGAAAGGAAAGGCCTGGAAGTGGGTGGGCTACTTGGAGGTGCTTACCGGTTTCCTTATTACGGGCTATTATGCCGTCGTGTCGGGCTGGTGCCTACAGTATGTGTATGCCAGCATCATGGGCGAGCTGCATGGCGACCCAACCTTTGTGGCAGAGTACTTCAAGGAGTTCTCTGCCGATCCTATACGGCCTGTCATGTGGACGGTAGTCATCTTTCTGATTTGTCATTTTGTGATTATCCATGGTGTTCGTGGAGGTATTGAGAAGGCGTCAAAGATTATGATGCCCGTCTTGTTCATCCTCCTGCTTATCATCGTGGTGGCAGCCTGCCTGTTGCCTAATGCCGGAAAGGGCGTTGAGTTCTTGCTGAAGCCCGACTTCTCCAAGGTGGACAACGGCGTTTTCTTGGGTGCCTTGGGGCAGTCGTTCTATTCGCTCAGCATCGGTATGGGCTGTATCTGTACCTATGCTTCCTATTTCAGCCGACAGACCAATCTGTTCAAGACAGCTCTGCAGATATCGGTCATCGACTTCATGGTGGCTATACTTGCCGGACTGATGATCTTCCCTGCGGCTTTCTCTGTGGGAGTTTCGCCCGACAGTGGCCCGTCGCTCATCTTCATCACCCTGCCCAATGTGTTTAATGAGGCTTTTGTCGCAGTACCTGTCTTGGGCTGGATTATCTCGCTGTTGTTTTATGTTCTTTTGTCCTTGGCGGCTCTTACATCGCTCATGTCACTCCATGAGGTCAACACCTCTTTCTTCTATGAGGAGCTGAAGATAGGCCGCAAGAGTGGCGCTTTGATTGTCAGCGTGTCTTGTGCGGTGATAGGTGCTTTCTGCTCGCTGTCTTTAGGGGCTACAGATGCGCTCACGTTTGCCGGCAAGTCGTTGTTCGACTGGTTCGACTTTGTCACGGGGCAGGTGTTCCTGCCTGTAGCAGGTTTCCTTACCTGTCTGTTCATAGGTTGGTATGTGCCCAAGAAACTGGTCAGGGACGAGTTTACCAACTGGGGAACATTGAAGGGAAATCTCTTCTTCGTCTATCTGTTCTTGGTGCGTTTCGTGTGCCCAGTACTCATCCTTTTGGTATTCCTCAATCAGTTGGGACTTCTCGAAGGCATTCTGTAAGGGGGTAAATCAATCATATCAACCATATAAAAAAAGAAAAAATGGAAAACAGCAGAGGCAGCTTTGGCAGCAAGTTGGGCGTGATCCTTGCTACGGCAGGATCGGCAGTGGGCTTGGGCAATATATGGCGCTTTCCCTATATGACAGGGCAGAATGGTGGCGCAGCCTTCATTCTTATCTATCTGGTGTGTATCTTTATGTTGGGCATTCCCGGCATGGTGGCTGAGTTTATCATCGGTCGTCATTCTGCTGCCAATGCTGCACGGTCGTACAAGAACCTTTCCAACGGCAAGCCCTGGGGCGTTGTCGGCTACATGGGTGTCTTTACTTCCATGATTATCCTGGGCTTCTATGCGGTGGTGGCTGGCTGGTGCCTACAGTATCTCTATGCCAGCATCATGGCCGAGGTGCAGGGCGATGCCAATTTCGTAAAGGAGTACTTTGCCTCTTTCTCTTCGGATGCGGTGCGGCCCACTTTGTGGACCATCGCCTTCATCCTGCTGACTCATGTGGTCGTGGTCAAGGGTGTGCGCAATGGTATAGAGCGTGCTTCCAAGATACTGATGCCGCTGCTCTTTGTGCTGTTGGTGGTGCTGGTAGTTGCTTCCTGCTCTTTGCAGGGAGCCTGGAAGGGTGTGGAGTTCTTGCTGAAGCCCGATTTCTCTAAGGTAGACCCGAATGTGATGATAGAGGCTTTGGGACAGGCTTTCTTCTCGCTGAGTCTGGGTACCGCCTGCCTTTGTACCTATGCCTCCTACTTCAGCCGTCAGACCAATCTTCTCAAGACTGCCACACAGATAGCTTTCCTCGATACGCTGATAGCCATCCTGGCAGGACTGATGATTTTTCCTGCAGCCTTCTCCGTGGGCGTGCAGCCCGACAGCGGTCCGTCGCTTATCTTCATCACCCTGCCCAATGTGTTCAATGAGGCTTTTGCTTCCATGCCTGTGGTGGGCTATGTCATCTCGGTGCTTTTCTATGCCCTGCTTGTGTTGGCGGCGCTTACCTCCACCATCTCCATGCACGAGATAGGTACGGCTTTCTTCTATGAGGAGATGCATATCTCCCGCCGTGGTGGAGCCTGGATAGAGACGGTGGCTTGTTGTGTGATAGGTATCTTCTGTGCCTTGTCTTGTGGTGCGGTTCCTGAACTCACCTTCTTTGGCAAGTCGTTTCTCAACTGTTGCGACAATTTTACGGCACAATGGCTCATGCCGATGGCTTCTTTCTTCACCTGTATCTTTGTGGGATGGTATATTCCTAAGAAGGTAGTACATGACGAGTTTACCAATTGGTCAACCCTTCGTGGCAGGTTCTTTGGCGTTTATCTTTTCATGGTTCGTTTCGTCTGCCCTCTTTGCATCCTCATTATTTTCCTGCATCAGTTGGGCGTACTTTAACGCTTCGTCTGTCATTCGTCAATCTTCGCATTTTATTAGAATCTGAGCCCACTTGAAAAAGTCGCAAATCACATTTTTTTGTCTTTGTAACTTGTTGATAATCAATAGTAGGTTTCCGTAAAATTGACTTTTTAAAGTAGGCTCGAATCTCAAGATTCGCAAGTTTTGTCCCACACGCCCTGAAAGGGCAGAAGCTCTTAGCCCAGGGCATCGCCCTGGGTAATTACG
>OLZH01000172.1_pt1 | contig 30176 bp, 50 predicted proteins | sample 1673821 | NCBI WGS metagenome assembly OLZH01 (sample SAMEA103958128, study PRJEB25191) | human gut metagenome | reverse complement strand
GCGGCTTTTAATATCACGGTTTCGTATACCAATATTCCACTATTGCAAAATTAGAGCATTTGTTCTATAATAGCGTTACAAAAGGCAAGAAGAAAAGGCGTAATGTAGTAATTTTGTCGGACATTGGCAACATTTACCTGTAGTGATTTGTAAAATATGGTCGAATAAATGTTGATGGCAGACTTGCGGCGTCTGCTGTTGGAAAAATAAGGAGGGGTCGTTTATGTGTCGCGCTGTGTCAACACCGGAAAAAATTGCGTCGAGAGCCTTATTTAAGGCTTTATGGTCGGGAAGATGGGCCATCCACCCGGAACACAAGGTAATGGATTTGAGATGGTACGACGCTCTATATTTATGCCTCAGAGATCACGAGCGGGTACGGATGCATCGGCGCATGTGGGACATGCTTCAAGGCTCTTTGGCCGGAGAGGGGGCGCCGGTGTGAGCGACAAAGAAAAAAATAAATATGACGTGCCACCATTGGTGGCCAAGCTGGCGCATAACATTTCAAAAAGGAAACATGCCGTTGCGGTTGCAAAAGCTCTATCGACGATCAAAAAAAGCGCTTAACATAGCCGACAGCCCATCAAGAAATTCAAATTGTTTTGGCGTCAAATCCTCGCCTGGTTTTAAATAACCAGACGATTGTAGCGATTCGTATAACATATTAGCTAATTTTTCCTCGCTTGTGGGTCCTCCATCAAGCGAGGATTCTTTATACCCAAAATAACCAAGCACATCCTCAATACCATAATATCGGCACAGAAGCAGCAAGCAATCTGGCGACGGTTGACTATGACCGTTTTCCCATCCGTATACGGTCTTTTCGGAAATATCGACTCCGTTGGTTTTTAAAAATGAAGTCACGTCTTTAACCGAACGCCCGGACTCCGTTCTAGCTTTTCTCAGATGGTTACCTATGTTGTTAGACATATCATCGCCTCCGCGCTAAAAGAATATCACGTATATTTTTCGGTGTCAATAAAATTTTCTTCAAATTTCGGAAAATATATCTTGACATTCCAAAATATGAAGAATATAATAAGAGCGTGATCTTCAATTTGAAGAATCGGAGGTGACTTGATGGACATTTCGACAAAGCGTTTAGTTGAGTTCGCGCGAGACAAAGGGGTATCGATTCTCAACCTATCGAAAAAGACAGGCATACCTTACGGCAAAGTATATTCTTGCTTTTCAGGAAAAAGAAGTCTAAGGGCGGATGAATTTTTATCCGTGTGCAAATTTCTTGAAAAAAGCCCTTTAGACTTTTCGCCGGAAGGCAGGAGAGGGGAGGATTCCGTCGATCAAAAAGGCGCATAAAAAAACCGCCCCCAAGGAGAGGGCGGGGTGGTGGAAAAAGGAACTATTTATTGAGGAGCTGTATTTTTTTTAGATTATATTCCTCTTCCGTTATGGCGTTATGGTCTAGTAAATCCTTATATTTCGCTAATTCATCAGACACGGATATATCCGATCCCATCAATGATTTTCCGGAGCTAGTACGAGATACGATTTTCATAAAATCATTTAACAGTTTATTTGTCTTGACGTTTTCTTGCTTAATCCTCGTCATGATCCAGATGAACCATACCAGAAGAACAACGAACAGAACGCCAACAACAATTAAAACGACCCAAAGCAAGACAATCGCACTTCCGATCGCATCCCCAATGCTCTGCCCTAATTCATACGCGTTATTCGACGAACCATCCATAATATCGCTCCTTTCTCTCGCATCATATCACATCGTATCAGATAATTCAATCGATTTCGAATTAATCACACTAAAATCGTAATAAACACAACAAATACAAGGAGATGATCGCATGAGGGATGAAGATCTTTTTTGTCTAAAAAAGGTGAGAACAGTAGACGCAGCCAAATACCTACAAGATGGTACAACGGCGGCAGAGCTGCGTCTTCTCATCCAAGAACACCGATGCCCGTTTGCCGATGTCGATCTAACCCCGGGATCGCATAGGCGACGATACAGAATAAATGTGGGCCGATTGATCGATTGTAAAGCGGGAAAATTCGGGCATGATTGGAGAAAAAAGATTTGGGTGTAAGGAGTTGAGAAAAAATGAACAAGAAATATGTCATGCAGATGCGACAGTTTGATTGGTCTCCGTGGGAAGTGATAAGAGAGTATGCCACCTTGGCTGAAGCTCAGTCGGATTATGATGCGTTGACAATAAAGTCTGGTCATCGCATTGCGGAGGCATATACGGTAGTGCGGTATAAGGCTGTTAAGGTTTGACGAAAGGAGATGAAAAAAATGGACTGGCTAACATCATGGCCGAGCGTGGCGTTTGGGTCGGCGGGGTTGCTGGCCTGTGCTGTTGGGTTGCTCGTCGAGCGGTTCGTACAACCCAAGCCGCGGCCGCACCCGTGGCTGATGTGGAAACGGTACATAAAAAAGACCGCCCGGCGTGCTGGCACACGCAAGGGCGGCAAGGACAAATAACCTAAATCCAGTATACACGTGAAAGGAGAGATTTGTCAAGATGGATGCTGCGGAAATCCGACGTATAATCGCGGACCAGGACCCCAAAACGCCGATCTTGATGCATTTCAAGTTCGACATACCGATAAGCCGAATGGTATTGAACCAAATCCGGGAAAACCCGATGGATGAGCATTCCATTAGCCTGAACGATAACTATTACACGATTTCGGATGGGTATTACGCCCAAGATAATACCTTTGTCTTGGAAGCGGGAGCCGAGTGCTAGAAAGAGAGGAAATGACGAATGGCTATCTATGAGCCGGAACAAATGGATTTCAGCGAAAAAAAGTTTTCTATGATTGTGGCCGGAGCGCCGGGAACAGGTAAAACAACGCTCGCCATGTCGGCGCCGGATCCCATCCTGGTTGATCTTGACAAAGGGGTAAGCCGTATAAAAGCGGCACACAGGCGTACCACGATTATGTGCGAAAATTATGAAGAGCTGCTGAAAGATATGCAGTCGGATGCCGTTAGGCGGGCGAAAACGATTGTGATCGATACGGGGGGCAGCTTGGTTACATATTTACAGGACTGGGCCATGCGGGATAACCCGACGCTAAACCGGCAAAAAAACGGCGCCATCTCTCTGAAGGGCTTTGGCGCAGTCAAAAACGAGTTTGTCCGTTTTACCAACATGCTCCAGTACACCATGGACAAAAACATCATCTATATCTTCCATACCGTGGAAGAAAAGGACGGGGATGTGGTCAAGCAGCGCTTGATGTGCGAGGGGGCGGCGCGCAACATCGTCTGGCAGCCCTGTGACCTTGGATGCCAGCTGCAGATCATTGGGGACAAACGGTTCATGGGCTTCGGGCCTGACGAACACTATTTTGCGAAACGGTGTTATGGAATCAGTGGCCTAGTAGAAATCCCGAATCTGGATAATGGAGCGCCAAACGACATCCTGTCGAGGCTGTTTGACCAAGCGCGGCAAAACATTGCGCAGGAGGCAGCCGCGTATAAGGCGGAAGAGCCTGCCTATTTGGCGGCTATGGATGCCGGCCGCACGATTGTCGAGGGCGTTATGGACGGGGAAACGGCGCAGGCCGCAGGAGTAAAAATCAAGCAAATTGCCCACGCCCTCACGAGCGAAAAGGAGATACGGGCCATGCTGTCCGCCCGGATCAAGGAACTGGGGTTAAAATGGGATAAAGGGGCGGGAGCATATGTACCGGCAGAGTAAGCTGCTGCTGACCCAATCCCTGTTGTCCTCTTGGCTATACCAATATGGTGCCTATGACCCTCAAAAAGCCCACGAGGATTTTTTAAGAGTCCTCCGGCGGGAACCAACCCAGCCGAACAAAGCCATGTTGGATGGTATCCAATTCGAAAACATGGTCACGGCCTGCTGTGAGGGGACCCGCCCGGAACCGGGCCATGAATGGGCAGACGTGGTATTGGAAACCAGCCGGATACTGGAAGGGGCCCAATTCCAGGTGGCAGCCTATCGGGACAAGCGGATCGACGGCGTCCCTTTTCTGCTCTATGGGAGGCTGGATGCCTTGAAAGCCGGCACCATATACGATACCAAGTTTGTCCGCCGCTACGAGGCGGGTAAATATGTCTCCAGTCCCCAGCACCCGATGTATTTTGATTGCGTTCCGGAAGCCTCCCGTTTTGTTTATGTGGTATCGGACGGGAAGTTTGTATACCAAGAGGAATACCGACGGGGCGAGGTGCCGGAACCGGACGGGACTATCCGGGAGTTTATGCAATACCTTGAGGATTCCGGATTGGCACAGACCTATATAGACAAATGGAAAACGACTTGAAAAGGAGATATGACATCATGGGTATATTTGATAATTTTGTACGTGAGGAAGCGCCCCGCCTGGAACCCGGCGATTACCGGGTTGAGGTGACGGACGTGGAGGAAACCACCAGCAAAACCAGCGGGAACGCCATGCTAGTCATCACGCTCCGGCCGAACGGGTCCAATATCCGTGTTAAGCATTATATCGTCAAAAACGAATATTTCAACCGGAATATGACCGAATTCTATGATAGTTTCGATGTGGATTTCGGGGATCAGAATATATTGGGCTGGATCGGCGCCGTGGGGGCCGCCAAGCTGATCGAGGACGAGAACGGGTATCTGAAGGTCAGGCGACTGATCCACAAGGACAGGCAAGGAGCTCTTTCGCCCTGGGTAGGGGAAATGCCGGAGCGGCAAAAGGTCCTGCTGGATGAAAACGGGGATCCGGATGATGACCTTCCGTTTTAAGGCGGTGCGGCATGAAGAGGCAGTATACCCAAAAGGAAATTGAGATGCTGCTGAAAACCATGACGGTGGTGGTTGATACGCGGGAACAGGTGTGGTCACATATTGAATCCGGGCTAAAGGCCATGAAACGGCCGTATGAACGCGGGAAGCTTGACTATGGGGATTATACCTGTAAGCTGCCGGACTTGGACGGGGTGCCTGTGGTGTTATCCGACGAGGTGGTTATTGAGCGGAAAGCCAATCTGGATGAGCTGGCCGGAAATTTCACCGCAGATCGGAAGCGTTTTGAGGCAGAATTTATCCGCGCAAAATCTGCCGGCGTTAAAGTGTTCCTGCTCGTAGAAAACGCCAGCTGGGCGGATATCCTGTCCGGGAACTATCGCAGCGGGCTCAATCCAAAAGCATTTGCCGCCTCAATCATGAGCTGGCAGAGCGAGTATAACATCACCGTCATATTCAGCAGGCCGGAAGACAGTGCCCGGATCATTTCCGGGCATCTGTTCTACTGGCTGAAAAAACGACTGGAAAGCGGGGCGAAATAGTGGATGCCGATATGACGCAACATGTGGAATACACACAGGACGATTTCCTGAATTCCACCGCCCCATACGAAGAGGTGTACCAGTACAAGGACGACCCGTTCCAGCATGACCGGCATCTGGCGATTATGTGTGTCAAGGCAGCCAAGGCGGGGATTCGGAATTTCAAGACCCTGTACAGCAAGTACACCCTATCATTGAAAAAGGCTGCGTCGGAAATCTATATCTGCAATATGACGCAGTTTGAGGGCCAGCCTTTGGAACTGGATGCAGGGACATGGAACTGCAACGAAAATGGGGTGGAGCGCTGGAACGGACAGAAAGAGGAAACGGCCTGCTGCCATCCGATTATGCCGGTCGAGCGGCTGGTCAACATCGATACCGGGGCGGAAAAGCTGAAGATATCCTATTCAAAAGGGAAAAAATGGCGAGACGTGATTGTAGAAAAAAGGATACTGGCCTCAGCGAACAGCATTGTGGCCTTGGCCGACATGGGGGTGGCGGTCAACAGCGAAAACGCCCGCGCCCTGGTCCAATATCTCGGCGACATGGAAAACATCAACTATGACCGCATCCCAGAACGGAAAAGCGTGGGCCGCCTTGGGCATATCGAGGGGGAGGGGTTTTCCCCGTATGTGGACGGCCTCATATTCGACGGTGACGCCAATTTCCGGTCCATATTCCGGAGTATATCCGATCATGGGATGTTCACGGAATGGCTGGAAATCGCCAAAGAATGCCGAAAAATGAGTACGACGGCCCGGATCATGCTGGCGGCCTCTTTTGCCAGCGTATTGGTTGGGCCGTTAGGTGGGCTCCCGTTTTTCGTCCATTTATGGGGCGTTGACAGCGGGACGGGGAAAACGGTCGGACTGATGCTGGCGGCCTCTGTATGGGGAGACCCGCAGATCGGGCGGTATATACAGACGTTCAACAGCACGGCGGTAGGCCTGGAAAAGACAGCGGCGTTTCTCAATTCGCTCCCGGTGCTGGTGGATGAACTGCAGCTGGCCAGGGACAACCGTGGGAAGTCCAATTTCAATGTCTATGCCCTAGCCCAAGGGGTGGGAAGGACCCGCGGGAACAAAGGGGGCGGAATCGAACGGACCCCCACTTGGGCAAACTGCATCCTAACGACAGGGGAATCCCCTCTGACCAACAGCGGGGATGGATCCGGGGCGATGAACCGTGTGATCGACATCGAGTGCAAAGCATCGGAAAAAGTGATCTCCGACGGTATGAGGGTGTCATCTATACTGAAGAAAAACTATGGGTTTGCCGGACGGGTGTTTGTCAAGGCGTTGTCAGCACAGAAGCCGGAAATGGTGTCGCAGCTATATCAAGGGATTTTCCAAATTCTTTCCGAAAACGATACCACCGAAAAACAGGCGATGGCGGCAGCCATGATTCTGACGGCGGATATCCTGGCCGAAGATTGGATATTCAAGGACGGATGCGCCTTGACGGTATCTGAAATTGTGGACTTTTTGCAGTCCAAGGCAGCCGTGTCGGCCGGTCAGCGCGGATACCGGTATATGTGCGACTGGGTATCCCAAAACGCCAACCGGCTCCGGGAAGGGAATGACACGGGCGATATCTACGGATTGATCGAAGGGGATTGGGCCTTTATTATTCGGTCCGTGTTTCAGAAGGCTGTGGAGGACGCCGGGTTTTCCAGCGCCGCTCTAATCAGTTACCTGAAGCAGAACGGGCTGATACAAACACGCCAAAAAAACAACACAAGGGGAAAACGGATTAACGGCGTTTTGACCGAATGCGTTGTCCTCTACATAGGTCAAGAAGAGGATGCAGAGGATATGGATTTTCAGAAAATCTAATAAACGTGGGGAAATGTGGATCACTTGTGGGGATGCAAAAGTACCGCAAACCCGCATGAACGCTAGGGTGTGGGGTTGTGGGGCGCGTGGGGACGCAAATATACACCATATACATGTGTGAGTATAGGATTGAAAAATATCCATATATGCACAGCTCTATATAGGAAAACGAAAAATCTCCCCCACACCCCCACAGAGCGAAAAAACGGAACGCGAACCCGCATGAATACTCGCTTTTTTGTGTGGGGGAGTTTCCCCCACGGCTCCCCTCGTTCCCCACAAAGGAGGGAAAATATGACATGACACAGGCAGAAATGGATACCCAAATCAAAGAAATTGAAAAGCAAATGGTGGAATACGTAAAAGGCGGGCGCGGAGGCGTACCGGATTTACCGTTCTGCGACATGGTGCTTTTTATAGGCATGAAGTATCTGTACATAGCGTTTAAGAATGGGATGGCTACAAAAGAAGAAATATCCACGGAAAAGAAAAGGCTTATTGCCAGCTATAAAATTGCTTTGGTTGATGATGAGCTGTATAAGGCGCATGCACGGCTGCGGAATCGGATCAGCGCCCAGTTGTGCGAGCTGGAACGATGCGGGTGTGAGCATTGTAAGAAATTGATCCGGATTTTTGACGGGCGGGATTGAGGTGACACCATGTTAAGCATAATCAAGCGTATATTTGGATACTGCCCCGGGTGTGGGCGATGGTTCCGTACCGGAGTAAAGCGCCGGAGGCAAAGTACGGCCTATGTTGACGAGGAAAGCAATTATGTCACATGCTGCCCGGAGTGCTTCGATGAAATCGAAGAGCACTGGGGCGATATGTGGGACGACTTTTATTCAGGGTTATTGTGATAGGAGGGATTAAAGATGTTAAGCACGTGCGAAATCTGCCGGAGGCGGGACTATTGCGATAATTGCGCCATGGCGGAGGATTGCTACTGGCTCAAGGCGATACCGCCCGAGGGCGGGGGCGAATATCCTGTGAATCGTTTGAGTGTAAGCACTATGGCGAGTGCCGTAAAACCAAGGCTGTGGATAGGAGGTTGAGGTAATGGCCGAGACGGTTTACACGCCAGATGGAGGCTACCGGATCATATTTGATGATAGAGATGCTATAGACATCGTGAAAGAATATGCGGGGCAGAGTGTTGCGAATCATATAAAAGGCATCATTCAATGCAACGAGGTAAAACAAACGGAACTTGATAATTTACAGGATCAGGTTTTTGACTGCGAAAATCAGATGATGGAAGCCGAAGACGCTTTCAGGGAAATTGTGAGAATTTGCAGAGATTTTCGCTTTTTATGCGATAATCACGTTCCGAGCGAAGACCAACTAAAAAAATTTGTGGAATCTGTGTGCGACGTGGCGTGTGAGATGATTTAACCCACACGGAGTAGCTGCCCGTGGGAGATAGGAGGACAAAATGAGAAACGAAATAAAAGAGTTGATTGACCGGCTGCGGTGCCCAAAAATTCAAAGCTGTCCAGTTGGTACAGATAAGCTGCCTTGCAGCAAGTGCCGGAACAGCTTACACAATGACGCCGCCGAAGCTCTGGAAAACCTGGACGCACAGTTGGATGCTTGTGTTGCCGAAGATATCAACAAAACGCGGGAAAACGAGATATTGCTATCGGCCCTGACCAAATGGGGAGCCGGGATGCAAACTGTGATGGTTTTTGAGGAGATGGCCGAGCTGCAAAAAGAGTTGTGCAAAAGTCTGAGGGGTAAGGATAACCGGGGGTACATAGCCGAAGAAATCGCGGATGTCCGGATCATGCTTGATCAGATGGTGATTTTGTACGACTGTGCCGAGGATGTGGATACATGGCGTAAGGTAAAGCTGGGGCGGCTGGATAAAATGGTAGCAGAAAAATAACCATCGAAAAGTGGAACAGGAGGACAGACAATGGCTGAGTACATAGAGCGGGAGGCCGCAATAAAAGCCGCAAAGCATGCCTGGGCGAAAGGGCTTGAACCGACACAGTATATAGAGATCGTCCCCGCCGCCGACGTGGTGGAGGTGGTAAGGTGCGGGCAGTGCTTCTATTCGGAGCACGAAGGGGAGCTGTGGATTTGTGTCCATCCAGACCAATATTGTGATTGCGGGGCAAAGATTGTCGATCCCGGTTATTTTTGCGGTTATGGAAGGAGGATTGGAGTAGTCGATGAGAACTCCGATACTTGACAAATTGGTGGATAGAACAAAAGAGCAAGTCGAGATACTTGCCCTCAAAGGAGAACTCGATGGTCTGATCGATGAATGCGAGGCATTGACGACCACAAATTGTGGTTGGCAGCAATACCGCATGTCGGATATCGTTGTAGACTATGCTCGGTACTTGCGAGCGTTGAGAGATTTGGAGGCGCGATGACAATGGAGAGACTGATTGACGCAGACAAAGTAAACCCGTCGGACGTATTTGTTGGAATAAGCGATTTTGCCGCGGACTGCCGAAATGCGGTGGTTGAGCTTTTGGCGGCACAACCAACCATCGAAAAGTGGAACAGGAGGGTTGACAATGGCTGAGTACATAGAGCGGGAGGCGTTGTTATCGCATCAGTATAATAAGAGCTGGTCACGTGAACCACAATTTGCGGAGATGGTTGTTGACGTGGAGAATATCTATGACGCTCCCGCCGCCGACGTGGTGGAGGTGGTAAGGTGCGGGCAGTGTAGAAACCTGTACAAAATCATTAATTCGTTTAACGGTCATGTATCGTACAGGTGTAGCAATCCGTATGGGCTTCAAGGCCACGTGCTCCCACATTTTTATTGCGTCCATGGATTTAAGGGGGGGAGAACAGACGGATGACCGCGAGTGAGATCTTGATATGCCCTCATTGCGGGAAAGTGCAGTATGCACACGAGCCGGACGACATCGGCACGTACTACTGTCTCGAAGAATGCGAGCATTGCGGGGAATTGTTTTGGTACTCCATTGAGGTATCGCGCAGTTACAGCGTTATGGACTATGATCAGATAGGATGTGAAGATAATGCGTGAGATTTTATTCCGTGGCCAGACGAGGCGACATGGCGAAAAAGTCAACATGGCAGGCGACAAGCTGCCGGGTCGGTGGGTATACGGCGGGGTGTTACAAGGCACGGGAGATTATTCGATCATTTACGGCGGTGAGAATCTCGACGACATAGAAAAACACACGGTCTATACGGATACGATTGGGCAGTACACCGGCCGTGATGTTAAAACCGGGAAAGTGTTTGAAGGCGACATCGGGAAAAGCCGTGACGGAATATTTCTTGTGGTTTGGAATGAAAACAATTCTGCACTTATGTTACAGTTTTATGATCCTCCGGCAGAACTGCTGTACCTCGAGGAAATGTGGGACGACAGCGAAATTATCGGCAACATCTATGATAATCCAGAATTGATAGGTGGTGGGCGGGATGACGCGTAAAGAGACGTTGGAGCGGGCAGCTAAAATTGTGTGTACAGATCGAGAGGCACAGTACGGCCGCCCGGAAAACAACTTTTCCGTGATTGCCGGTTTGTGGTCGGTATATCTTGGTGTACATATTGATGCGCATGACGTGGCCGCCATGATGGCGCTGTTAAAAATTGCCCGTATCAAATCCGGGCAGCGGAAGGCCGACAACTATATTGATCTGGCCGGGTATGCCGCTTGCGCGGCTGAACTAGCAGGAGAGGAGCGGGATGGTGAAAAAATGTAGTCGTTGTGCGTTAAAAGATTGCAAGCCGTGCTATGAGTGCAATATGTGCGCTGGCGGAGACGATCATTTCCGCCCCCTTCCGGAACCGCCGATGGAGGGCGAGAAAAACTATCATCTGTATAGTAATGTCGCTCCAAAGTCCGGAGGGCCGTTTAGCTTATATTGCGAGTCGTGCAAATGTTGGGTGCCAAATACGGCAAACGCAGAGATGCGCAAGGAAGGGTTATATGCTCATAGTCATTGGTGCAAGGACGGATTATGTGATATGCGCAACGGAGAGATCAAGGAGGCCACACCATGATAATATCCGCACCAATCCTGTCGGTCTGGCTCGCCTCTATCGGGATGGCCTTTATGGTTGGGTGGTGTGCTAGGCGTGGATAAAGAGTATTGCCTGTTGCAAAAGTGCAAATGGGTGATGACCGGGCGGCCGTGCGTGTTCCCGTGCATGACCCCAGAGCGGCGGCTGCTGGTCAGCGGAGAGCATAGGATCAATCAGGCGATATGCGAGCAGGTACATCATCGAGAGCGGCGCAGGCGGGAGGAGAAGGGGCAAGATGCCGAATAAGCGGGACCTGAAAATGGAGCGGTACAGCATCGGGAAATATGCATACCGGGAATTACACAATTTCTGTTTGCAGTATCCCGACAAAAAGCGGAAGCTGCGGGAATTGCAGAGCCCCTATAGAAGCCCACAAATCACAGGGATGCCGTCCGGGAGCGGGCCGGGCGACCCGACCGGGCGGATAGCGGAGCGGGCGGCCGTCCTCTCCCAAGATATCGACATGATCGAGCGGGCAGCAAACAAGGCGGCTGGCAGAGACGCCCAAAACCTTCTGAAAAATGTGACCTTGGGGATCGCGTGGGAATATCTGCCGGTGAGCTGTGGGCGGCGCAAGTTTTATGATATGCGGAGGCAGTTTTTCTACTTTTTAGCGATGGAAAAAAAATATGTTTGAAGAGGGTCACACGGGGGACGTACTTCCGTGGTATATTGATAGCATCGAGGAGCGGCCGGGAAACTGGTCGCTCTATTTCTATGCTTTGGAGATGATCCAATTTTGAAAGTGTGGGGTGAATGGTTCTATAAATCCCAAGCATGGAAGGATTGCCGTGCGGGGTTTATGGCGTCGCGTCTGTGGCTGTGCGAGAGATGCGATCGCCCGGCCACGATAGCCCATCATAGGGTATACCTAACTCCATATAATATCCGAGACCCATTGATATCGCTGAATTGGGATAACCTAGAGGCGCTATGTCAGGATTGTCATAACAAAGAACATCACAAAACCATTGAACGCCGGTATTTGTTCGATGAGGACGGAACCGTCATCCCCCCTATTGAGGGATAGGGATACCGTTCGCGGAGACCGAGGGGTAGAGTACCATTTTCCTCCGCAGGCATCGCGTGAATTTTTTTGGAAAGGAGAGAGGCGAATGCCGAGAAAAACCGCGACATTGACAGAATTGGAAAAGATGGCGAAAGAATACAGCGTTGACAAAAATGCGCTGTTCCGATCGGCAATCAAACAATACGCCTTGCAGCTTCGCGTTATCGAGGATATCAAAAAGGCCATTGACGAGGATGATGTGATGGTGACAAAGGAGTATGTCAAAGGCCGGGAAAACTCCTATGCCAACCCGGCGGTGAAGGAACTGCCCCGACATGCGGATAGCGCCAACAAGACCGCCGCCCTCATCCTGGACATCATAAAGACCCTGGGAAAACCGGCGAAAACACCCGATAAGCTGGACGCGATGCGCAATGAATAATTACATATATGAGTACTACCAGAAAATCCGATCTGGTGAAATTGTTGTTGGCAAATGGATTTCCATGCTATATGAAAAAATCATAACCGGCATGGAATCCGGGGATTACCGTTTTGACCAGAAGAAAGCCGGGAAGGCCGTCCGGTTTGTGGAGACGTTCTGCCATCACTGTGAAGGCCGGGACGACCTCATAAAGTTGGAACTGTGGCAAAAGGCCATTACGTCGTTGATTTTTGGGATCGTAGAAGAGGACGGGAGCCGGGTGTTCCGGGAAGTCGTTGTCGTCATGGCCCGGAAGCAGGGGAAAACCTTGTTTGCGTCCGCCATTATCGCCTATATGGCGTATATGGACGGGGAGTATGGGGCAAAAGTGTATTGCCTTGCGCCGAAACTGGAACAGGCTAATATTGTCTATGACAACTTCTATCAAATGCTCCAAAAAGAGCCAGAGATGGGAGGCCGGGCTAAAAAACGGCGGTCGGATATCTACATAGCGGAATCCAACACCAGCATAAAGCCGATTGCGTTCAACGCAAAAAAATCCGACGGGTTCAATCCTCAACTGGTGGTGTGCGACGAGATAGCCTCTTGGCAAGGCGACGCGGGTCTGAAGCAGTATGAGGTCATGAAATCGGCGCTCGGCGCCCGTCGCCAACCGCTGGTATTGTCAATTAGCACTGCCGGGTATATCAATGATGGGATTTACGATGAACTGATGAAACGGTGTACGTCTGTGCTCAAAGGCGGCAGCCGGGAGCGCCGCTTGCTGCCGATCCTGTACACCATCGACGACCCGGACAAATGGGACGACATCAACGAACTGCGGAAATCAAACCCGAACCTGGGCGTATCCGTGCCGGTGGATTTCCTGCTTGAAGAAATAGCCGTGGCGGAAAACAGCCTGTCCAAGCGCGCGGAATTCCTGACAAAATACTGCAACATCAAGCAATCCAGCTCGGTCGCATGGCTGGAATATCAGACCGTAGACGCGGCTTGCACAAGGGAATATAGCCTCGAAGATTTCAGGAGCAGTTATTGCGTGGGCGGGATAGACCTGTCACAAACGACAGACCTGACGGCTTGTTGCGTGGTCATAGAGAAAGCCGGGAAATTGTATACATTCTCCCGGTTTTTCATGCCGTCTGCCAGACTTGAAACGGCCACGGCCGAAGATGGTGTGCCATACGGAATCTTTGTCAAGCAGGGGATTCTCACATTGTCCGGAGAGCATTATGTAGACTATCACGATTGTTTCAACTGGTTCAAGGAACTGGTAGAGGAATATGAAATACTGCCCCTGAAAATCGGCTATGACCGGTATTCGGCGCAATATCTCATTGAAGAAATGAAAACCTACGGATTCCATATGGATGATGTACACCAAGGGGAAAACCTGACCCCGGTTATACGGGAGTTTGAAGGGATTTTGAAGGACGGGGTTTTTGAAATGGGAGGGAACAATCTGTTAAAATCCCATTTCCTCAACGTGGCATTGAAACACAACAGCGAAACCCGGAAATTCCGGCCGGTCAAAATCGATAAGAGGAGCCGGATCGACGGGTTCGTATCGGTCATTGATGCGATGACGGTCCGGCAGAAATGGTATGCACAAATCGGGGACCAATTAAAAAACGAGGGGTGATCCTATGGGGATCTTCGAAACGATATTTAAACGTCCGAAAGCGGGCAAGCAGCTCATGGGGTTTTTCAAAACAATGACGGCGTATACCCCTGTATTTACCACATGGGAGGGTGGAATCTACGAATCGGAATTATGCCGGGCAGCCATACACGCCTTTGCGTCTCATGCCAGTAAGCTGCAGCCGGAAGTCAGGGGAACGGCATTGCGGAACCTGGACAGGATTTTGAAATTCCGGCCAAACCCGTATATGAATACCAGCCAGTTTCTTTATAGGACAGCTACAATCCTATCCGTCAACAATACCGCCTTTATTGTTCCGGTGGAAAACGACTTAGGCCAGCTTACCGGGTACTATCCGATTCTCCCGTCGCGGTGCGAGATGCTGGATTACGGAGGAGAAGCGTGGCTGCGCTATCACTTCACAAACGGGCAGACCGCCGCGATCGAGCTGTCCAAGGTCGGGATCCTGACCAATTTCCAGTACAAGGACGACTTTTTCGGGGAATCAAACGCCGCCCTGCTACCGACCATGCAGCTCATCCATACACAAAACGAGGGCATCCGGGAGGGGATCAAAAATTCCGCGACGTTCCGGTTCATGGCAAAATCCAACAACTTTTCCAAGACTAGCGACCTGAAAGGTGAACAGAAACGGTTTACGGAGGAAAACTTCGGGGCGGATAACAGCGGCGGAATTCTTTTGTTCCCGAACACCTACGATAACCCGCAACAGATTAAAAGCGAGCCGTTCATCATCAACGCCGCGCAGATGGCGGCGATCAAAGAAAATGTGTTCGATTATTTCGGATGCAACGAGGATATTCTGCAAAACAAGGCCATTGGTGACGCATGGTCGGCATATTACGAGGGAAAAATCGAGCCGTTCGCGTTGCAGATGTCCCTTGTCATGACCAACATGACCTTTACACAGCGGGAAATCAGTGGTGGAAATCAGGTGTATTTCACGGCGAACCGGCTCCAATATATGACCAACCGTGACAAATTGGACGTTTCCTCACAAATGCTGGACCGAGGTCTGATGAGCCGAAATGAGATACGGGAAATTTGGAATATGCCGCCCATTGAGGGCGGGGACGAATACCTGATCCGCGGAGAATACTATTCCGCGAAAGATAAAACAAAGGAGGGGACTTGACGTGTCGATCAGCAATGACCGGGAATACCGGGCGTTTGAAATGCGGGCTTCAGAGGATGGGAGCGTCGTTGAAGGGTATGCGGCCGTATTCAACACACCCGCTGTCCTGTATAGCTGTGACGGGGTGGATTTCAAGGAGGAAATCGACCCAAAAGCGTTTTCCGGCGCGGAAATGCGGGATGTAGTGATGAACTACAACCACCAGGGCAAGCCGGTAGCCCGAACAAAAAACGGGACGTTAAGCCTGATGACGGATGGGACGGGTCTGAAAATACGGGCAGACCTGTCCGGAACAGAGGAGGGGCGCCGCCTGTATGAAGAGATAAAAGGCGGGTACATTGACAAGATGAGTTTCGCGTTTGTAGTTTCGGAGGAGGCATACAACCGCGACACCCATACAAGGAGGATACTGGGGTTCAAACGGGTCTACGATGTGGCCGCCGTAGATATCCCGGCCTATGATGCGACCAGTATTTCGGCACGGTCTTTCTTTTCGGCGGAGGCCGAGAAGGAACGGGCGGAGGTCCGCAAGACCAAAAAGAAAAAACTAAAATTGTTGTTGGAGGTATCAAGATGACCAGACTGGAAGAAATCGAGGCCCGTATGGCCGCGATCACCGAGGAGTGCGAACAGGAAAACGCGGACATCGACGCCCTGACCGAAGAGGTGCGCAGATTAAAGGAAGAGCGTGAATCCATAGTCAACGCCGCTGAAAAGCGGAATAGGCTGAAAACCGACATTGCATCCGGGAAAGCCGGAAATGTTATCAAAACGTTTCAGGAGGACAAGAAAATGGAAGAGAGGACCTTTGCTGTCGATACCGAAGAGTACCGTTCGGCATTTCTGCGGAAACTCCAGGGAAAAGAGCTGAATGCCGAAGAGCGGGCGGCCGTCACGGCAAACGCCGCGATCCCGACAGAAACCATGAACATGATCGTATCCCGGCTCGAGCTGAACCCGCTAATCGCGGCCGTGGATGTGACCCATATTCCCGGAAATGTCAGCTACCCGGTGGAATCCTCCGCTGCGGATGCGTCGTGGGTGGCGATGGGTACCGCTTCGACCGATAGCGCGGATGCCCTGACGGCCGTATCCCTGGGCGCGTACAAGCTCATTAAAACAGTGGAAATTACCGCCGACGTGTCCGCTATGTCTGTCCCGGCCTTTGAGGCGTGGCTGGTCGACAGGCTGGCGAACAAGCTGGAAAAAGCGGTTGATAACGCTATCATCAACGGGACCGGTACCAACCAGCCGACCGGGCTTTTGAAATCCGGGGAGATTACCAACACCGGAACCTTTACGAAGGCGGCCATGAAGTACAAGGACCTGTGCGGCATCATCGCCGCCGTTCCGTCCCAATACCTCAACGGGTCGTCGATGCTGACCACCCGCGCGCTGTTCTACGGGGAAATCCTCGGCATGGAGGATACCGCGGGCAACCGCGTGGTGGTTGCCGACGCGCAGAGCCCGGCTAAGTTCAACGTTTTGGGATTCCCGGTGATCGTGGACGACAACATGGCCGAAGATACCATCGTATTCGGAGATTTCAAAGCCTATAAATTCAATTTTGCGGCTGATCCGACCGTGGAATCGGACGCTTCCGTCGGATTCCGGTCCGGCTCGGTGGTGTACCGGGCCATGGCACTTGCTGACGGGAAACTGGCAGACAAGACCGCCCTATGCAAATACACCCGCGCCACGGCGTAAGGCTATATAAGGAGGAAGCGAAATGCTGGAATCCGTCAAACTGGCGCTTCGGATATCGACATCGGCGTTTGACGCCGAGCTGAACGACATGATCGACGCGGCAAAGGCGGACCTCCGGCTATGCGGCGTCCTGAAGGTAGAGGAGACCGACCCGCTGATAAAGCGGGCGGTCATCCTTTACTGTAAGTCGAATTTCGGTGTGGATCAAAACAGCGAAAAATACCAGCGGAGTTACGACATGCTAAAAAGCTCCTTGTGGATGGCGGGGGATTACCGTGAACCGTGATGTTGTTTTCGATCTTATATCAAGAATCGGCATGGCTACGGATGAGGACGGCAACCAAGAATCGACGCTCACGAAGCGTACGGTGTACGGTAAGGAGGAAAGCATAGGTCAAAAGGAGTATTTTTCCGCCGCCGCAACCGGTTTAAAGCCTGAAAAAAAGATCACCGTGTTTTTCGGGGATTACGCAGATGAGCGGGAAGCGGAGGTATGCGGCCGGGTGCTGGACATTTACCGGACGCATTTTCGGGACGCGGATGAACGGATGGAACTGTATATGTCAGAAAAGGCGGGGTCCTGATGGGTAAATGCAAAGCAAACCAGCTCGGCGACGCCATAGCAAAAGAGCTTTCCGGGTACAGCCAGGATGTTACGGACGGCATAAAAAAATCCATCAAAACCGTTTCAGAAGAGTGCCGAGAAAATATCCGAAAAAACTCTCCGCGCCTGACGGGGAACTACGCCAAAGGATGGGCAAAAAAAGTGGGATACGAAGCAAAAGACGCGATCCGGATGATTGTTTATAACAAAACAGATTATCAAATTGCGCATCTATTGGAGCACGGACACGCAAAGGCAGGCGGCGGGCGTGTCGAGGCGGTCCCACATATACGACCGGCCTGTGAAAAGGCTGAGGAGTATCTGGGAAAAGAGGTCAAGGTGGTGGTGAAGGGATGACAAACGCGGAACTATTCTCAGTTTTGAGCGAATCCGGAATCCCATTCGTTTACCATGAATACGACGATAAGCATGGGCCGATCCCATCAGCCCCATACGGCGTATTTACTATGACGAGCGAGAATGCCTTTTATGCGGACGGGATGATGTATTTCCGGACCGCCAGGTATCAGGTCGAGCTTTACACAAAACGAAAGGACCCTGCCGCCGAAAAACAGGTCGAGGACACGCTGGCCGAGTCCGGAATCGCATTCGAGAAGTCCGAGGCGTATATCCAAAACGAAAAGCTGTATCAAATACTTTATGAAATTGAGGTGTAATCATGCCTACGGCAGACAACAAAGTCAGGTTTAACCTGAAAAACGTGTATTTTTCCAAATTGACCGTTGGGGAAAGCGGTACCCCAACCTATGCGACCCCGGAACATATCCCCGGAGCAGTCAGCATTTCCATGTCCCCCGAGGGAGACACGACCCCGTTCTATGCGGATGGGATCCAGTACTATACCAGCGTGGCGAATAACGGATATTCCGGCGATCTGGAAATGGCCCTGATCCCGGACAGCTTCCGGACGGAGATTTTGGGAGAGACTGTGGATGGAACGTCCAAAGTGGTGATTGAAAATTCGAAAGTGGAACCGGCGCAGTTCGCGCTCCTGTTTGAGTTTGACGGGGACAAAAAGAGTATCCGGCATGTGCTGTATAACTGTACGGCTACCCGGCCGTCCATGGAAGGATCCACTACCACGGAAAGCAAGGAACCGGCGACCGAGACCCTGACGATCACCGCCGCGCCTTTGGAGGACGGGATGGTCAAGGCAAAGACGGCAGCCGATACCACGGAATCGGTATACAACGGGTGGTATACCGCTGTATGGATGCCCGGACAATCGGGGGTATAATCCATGGAGAAAACAATCCTGGTCGGAGGAAAAGAGGTTAGATTCCGAGCTACGGCGGCCGTCCCGCGTCTATACCGGATACGGTTTGGGCGGGATATCATGCAGGATATGCTGGACTTGTCCAAATCCCTAAAAAAAGCCAAGGACGGGACCATGCAGTTCTCACGGATGGACCTGGAAACATTCGAAAGCTGCGCCTATATCATGGCAAAACATGCGGATGCTTCCGTTCCGTCCACGATCGAGGACTGGCTGGACGGGTTTGAAATGTTTGACATCTACCAAGTGCTTCCGGAAATCCTGGGACTATGGGGGCTCAATGAGCAAACCACGGTAGAGAGTAAAAAAAAATTAGAGCAAGTTGCCGGCCGATGACGACCGCGTTGTTTTTGCTTAGATGTTTGCAGGTCGGGATCTCTATACGGGATCTCGACCTGCTCACTATCGGCATGGTCAATGACATGTACACAGAACAGAGCAATGATGACTGCAAATGGGAACAAATTGCAACGCAAGAGGATTATGACCGATTTTGAGGCGGTGATACCATGGCGACAAAACTAAAAGGCATTACCGTCGAAATCGGCGGGGATGTAAAAGGGCTGAATAAAGCGATCCAGGGCACAAACAAGGAAATCAGGAACACGCAGACCGAGCTCCAAAAGGTGGAAAGGCTGCTGAAGCTGGATCCTGGCAACACGGAACTCCTGAAGCAAAAACAGGAATTGCTGTCAAAAGCCGTCGGGGAAACCGCCGACAAACTGGACGCCCTTAAAGCGGCTAAGAAAAAAGCCGACGACGAAATGAAGAGCGGCACGGAGATCAACCAGGAGCAATACCGGGCCTTGCAGCGGGAAATTGCGTCAACGGAAAACAGCCTGAAGGGCCTGGAAAAACAAGCCTCATCGAGCAACGCGACCATGGCAAAAATCAGTGGGGTTACAAGCACCATATCACAAAAATCCGGGAAGGTTGCGTCCACCATGGCACCGGTAACGGCCGGTATAGCGGGGATCGGGTTTGCGGCCGTCAAGGCCATGGACAACGTGGATTCCGGACTGGATGTGGTGATGCAGAAAACCGGGGCTACAGGAGAGGCGGCCAAAGACCTCAAAGACGTATATGACGCGGTGGCAAAGGAAGTGCCTTCCGATTTTGCGGATATCGGTGCGGCCGTCGGGGAAATCAATACCCGTCTGGACTTTACAGGTGAGCAGCTCAGGGCTGCCTCTGTACAGTTTCTGAAGTTTGCCAAGGTAAACGGGGCGGACGTGAATACCGCCGTCCAGCTCGTTACCAGGGCCATGGGAGACGCCGGGATATCTGCGGACCGATACGGCGAAATCCTGGACGCGCTGACCGTAGCGGGCCAGAAAAGCGGCATATCGATTGACACGCTGGCCGGGAACCTTGCGAAATACGGGGCACCGATGCGGGCGTTGGGAATCGACACGAAAAACGCGATCGCCATGTTTGCCGGGTGGGAAAAGGCCGGTGTGAACACGGAAATCGCGTTTTCCGGCATGAAAAAGGCGATATCCACGTGGGGGGCGTCCGGAAAGGACAGTACCGTTGAGTTTCAAAAGACCCTTGCGGCCATCAAATCGGCCCCGTCTATCGCGTCGGCCACGTCCATGGCGATTGACGTGTTCGGAGCGAAAGCGGGCCCGGATTTGGCGGACGCCATTCGCGGGGGCCGGTTTGAGGTTGACCAGTATATCCAAGCCCTGAACAATGCAGGCGGAGCGGTATCGTCCACATACGGGCAGATTGTGGATGAGGTGGACGATACACAGCTCGCCATGCAGACGGCCCAGGTCTCCCTTCACGATTTGGGGGAGACCATTGCAAAGACGCTGGGGCCTATCATACTGACGCTTGCCGGTAAGCTCCAAGACCTTTGCGACTGGTTCAACAGCCTGGACAGCGGCACACAAAATACTATATTGACGATCATTGCGTTAGTTGCGGCCATTAGCCCGATAGCCGGGATTATATCGGGAATAACCGGGGCCTTGACCGTCCTGCTGGCACATCCCGTAGTCCTGCTGATCGCCGCTATCGTAGCCGCCATAGCCGCCCTTGTGGTCGGGTTTATTTACCTATGGAAAAACTGTGAAGGATTCCGAAAGTTCTGGATCGATCTATGGGACAACGTGTCCGGATTCTTTGTCGATTGCTGGAACGGGATCGTCACCTTTTTTACGGAAACCATCCCGAACGCCTGGAATTCCGTCGTGGAATTTTTTAAGGGGATCCCAGAATGGTGGAATAACCTGTGGAAGAGCGTCGGCGAATTCTTTATGAACATATGGAACAGGATCGTACAGTTCTTCCAATCGCTTCCCGAAAAGGCTGGGTATGCCATCGGACGTGTGATAGGGTTTTTCATGGCGTTGCCTGGCCGGATTTGGACCTTTTTAACTCAGGCGATTGAAAAGGTGAAGCAATGGGGGGTCGATACATACAACTCCGCGAAAGAATGGGTCACTAAGACTATTTCCGACATCGGAACATGGTTTTCGGAGCTTCCCGGAAAAATCTGGACGTGGCTGAACGAGACTATAAACAAAGTCAAGCAATGGGGGGCCGACATGATAGCCAAAGCCAAAGAGGCCGTCTCGTCCATGGTGAGCAAAGTGGTGGAGACGGTCAAGTCCCTTCCGGGCAAGATGCTGGAAATCGGGAAAGACATTGTGCGCGGGATTTGGAACGGCATCACCGGCATGTTTTCCTGGCTGAAGGAAAAAGTCGGAGGTTTTTTTGGAGGGATCGTAAACGGCATCAAAGATTCGCTCGGAATCCACTCGCCATCAAAGGTATTTGCCGGGATCGGTAAGTTTATGGCGTCCGGGATTGGCGTCGGGTTTGATGATCAGATGTCGAAAGTGGCCGGGAGTATCCAGGCGGCGGTCCCGGCCCCGATGCAATCCTCTGTATTGACGGGAGGAAATGTGCAAGCCCCCGCCCCGTCATCGATGTTCGGAGGCGGTGTGGATGTGCATATCGCCAATTTTAACAATTATGACACCGGCAAGGACATCAAAACCTTGACCGATACTATTATGGTCCAGATGGAGAAGTCCATGTCGAGGAAGCGGGTGGCCGTGGGATGAACAGCTTTTGCTATGACGGGGAGTGGAGCCGGACATTCGGCCTTTACATAACCGGGAAAGGGCAGTATGACGCGCCGGAACGGGATGTCGAAGCGATCGAGGTGCCGGGACGGGATGGGACGCTGCTCATTGACAAAGGGAGGTTCAAAAACACGTCCGTTACCTATTCCGCGTTTCTTCGGAACCGGCTGCGGGATCGAACCATCGATATAAAATCATGGCTATTGTCCAAAACCGGGTATCGGAAGCTATACGACACATATGATGACCGGTATTTCCGGCTGGCGGCTTTTACGGGCCCGGTCAGCTTTTACTCGGAACTCAACAGGTTCGGGGAAACCGATTTGGTTTTTGACTGTTTACCGATGCGGTACGCTTTTGATGGAGAGCGGACCGTCAGTTTCACCGCATCCGGGACCATAACGAACCCGGAGGCGTTTCCAAGCCTCCCGGTTTTCAGGGTTTACGGATCTGGAAACTGTACATTGGCAATCGGAGGGACATCTTTTGTGTTTTCGGGTGTATCCGAGTATGTGGATTTTGATTGCGAGACCATGAACGCATATAAAGGGCCTGTTTCGAAAAACAAGGAGACGGAAGTATCCGGCCCGTTATCCATACCGGCCGGTAAATCGTCCATCGATTTAGGCGGGGGAACAGCCCGCCTGGATATCACGCCAAGGTGGTGTACACTGTGAAACCTATCCTATACAGCCCGACAGAAACGACATTCGCCCATAACGGTATCGGCGTATTGACGGATTGCGTGTCCTGTGTGGTGACGGAAGAACGGAACGGCGCGTTTGAATTGGAGATGGCATACCCGGTGGATGGCGCGTTTTATACTTTCATCGCGGTGGATGCAATTATCAAGGCAAAACCGAACGAAACGAAAGGCGACCAGCTTTTCCGTGTCTATTCGGTTTCCAGGCCGATCAACTGTATTGTGACCGTGAGCGCCGAACACATCAGCTATCAGCTATCCCATATACCCGTATCCCCGTTCTCGTCGAACTCGTTGGCGGACGCATTGGCAAAAGTCAAAAGCAACAGTGTCGGGAACAACCCCTTTTCATTTTCGACTTCCATGTCCAGCACGGCTGCGATGTCCATATCCGTTCCGTCGTCTTGCCGATCCTGCCTGCTGGGATCGGAGGGGTCCATCCTGGACGTATACGGCGGGGAATACGAGTGGGATAACTACAACGTACTTTTACACCGGCAGCGTGGGGCGGATAACGGCGTCGTTATATGCTACGGGAAAAACCTGATTGATTTGACGCAGGAGGAAAGCATCGCGGATGTGGTGACGGGAATCTACCCGTATTGGACGGGCGGTGAGGGGGATTTGGTGCAGCTACCGGAAAAAGTGGTACAAGTACAATCCGCCTATTCGTATCCGCGGATTCAGGCCGTGGATATGACACAGGAATTTGACGGGAAGCCGACTGCGGAGCAGCTACGGGAAAAGGCCAACGAGTTCATTAGCCGGAGCGGGATTGGGACTCCGAAGGTCTGTTTGACCGTGGACTTTGTACAGCTATGGCAGACGGCCGGGTATGAAGATATTGCCGGGCTGGAAAGGGTTGGATTATGCGATACAGTGACGGTGAGGTTTGACAGGCTGGGCGTCGATGCCAAAGCAAAGGTCAATAAAACCGTGTATGATTGCCTCGCTGAGAGGTATGAAAAAATAGAATTGGGAGATTCGATCAGCAACATCACGGATACAATTCTCGCGCAGGAGACCGAGATCAAGGCGGCTCCGTCCTTGTCCATTGTGGAACAGGCTATTCAGACCGCAACGGCCGCGATCACAGGGGCTTCAGGCGGATATGTGGTGCTCAGCCCATCCGAAAACCCGCAGGAAATCCTCATCATGAACACGCCGAACATCAATACGGCGACAAAAGTTTGGCGTTGGAATTCGGGAGGGTTGGGGTATTCGGGGAATGGTTATGGTGGGCCTTACGATACAGCCATCACTATGGACGGACAGATTGTTGGGAGGTTTATCGCTGCCCTGACCATTGCGGGCAATCAAATCATATCCGGACGTATACAAAGCCCCACGAAACCGGAGGTGTATTTTGACCTCGACGGTGGAGTTATGGCATGTAATGAGCTTGTATCCTCTACAAACTCCTCCACAAAGATCAAAATTACGGTCGGGAAGAGCGACGACAATCTCAGGGACGAAGTACATATTTTTTATGGCACGGAGCGGGTGATCCGGATAAATCCAGAAGGGAATGGAAATCTGGAAATCCAATTTTCAAACGGATACAGCGTTATGTTATGGGACGCCGGATGGATGGGGTTTTATACCCCTGCGGGCGGAACTCCCATCATGATCCGGAACGACAAGATCGAGTTTGGGCTGCCGGTGTATGACAGGAACGGGAAAGAAATCAAGGGGGCGTGACAGTGGTTACGGAAACAGTGAATTTAAGGGTATGGAACCAGGATTTTCGAAAACTTGCCGTTGTACAAGGCGAAATCGGTACTCGTGAGCTGACGATAGAAATACAGGATGCGGCGAGAACGGCCATGGAATTGTCGGGATATGCCGCCCAGTTATACATCACCGAGGCCGGAGGTCGGAAAATCTTTACCGACTGCACGATCTCCGGAAACAAGATCACGGCGTCCGTGCCCATGATGACAACGCCAGGTGACGCAAAGGCGCAGATTGTGCTTACCAAAGGCGACGACGTGCTAAAAGTTACGGGGATCGTGTTTGATGTCCGCCCATCCGATTTAGAGGGGGCAATGGACACGAGTGATGATTGGTCTGTGCTGACAGCAATGATCGGGGAGGTAAATACGGCAACGGAGGCCGCAAACAACGCGGCTGGCGCGGCCAATACAGCGGCGGCGCTGGCCGGAGAAAAAGCGGGGGCGGCCAATACGGCGGCGACAAACGCAAACACAGCGGCATCCGGAGCCAATCAGGCAAAGTCGCAGGCAGAAGCGGCCGCGACCCGGGCTGAACAAAAAGCCGATGAGGCCAATACGGCGGCGACGAACGCAAACACAGCGGCGTCCACAGCCAATCAAGCGGCGGCAAATGCGGAGACAGCGGCGGATACGGCGCAGACGGTGGCCGATACGGTACAGCAAAAGCTTGATAACGGGGAATTTATTGGCCCACCGGGACCACAAGGCAAAAAAGGGAACCCCGGAGAGGATTTTCGTGTCCTTGGGTATTATGACACCCTGGCGCTGCTTCAAGCGGCGGTTCCGAGCCCTACTGCGGGAGATGTGTACGGCGTGGGAACGTCAGCCCCGTATACCATCTATATTTTTGATGCGGTTGGCGGAACATGGGTGGACAATGGGACGATCCAGGGCCCGCAGGGCGAAACGGGAGCGGACGGAGCGCCCGGCCCGAACGAGGTGAGCACCAACACGGAGACGAACATTACTGGCCTACTCAAAGGCAACGGGGCCAATGTATCGGCGGCGGAGGCCGGAACAGACTTTGCCACGGCAGGAATCGCGGATTCGGGGGGATCGGCGTCTACCGGGTATTGGGTTAAATATGATGACGGGACGATGATTTGGACCGCGACAAGGACCATGTCAGTGGAGCCTTTTTCCGCGTCCGGGAGTTTATATATTAGCTCATTTATAGATTTGGGGACGTTTCCGGAATCGTTTTATGGGACTCCCTTTGTTAAGGCGGAGCAGCAATACGAGCCAACCAAATGGACCACATCTGTGACCAACACGTCGTCGACATCGGTCGGTAAGGTTGCGGTCTTGAGCGCACTGGCAACGACTAACGGAACGCCGCTATCGATCAAGTGTTTCGCCATCGGCCGGTGGAAGTAAAGGAGGAACCCCGATGACCATACACACCCGATATATGAAGGAAAACGATTGCTACAAAGTGGGGAGGAAAAACCGGCTCAAAGGAATCATGGTCCACTCGACCGGCTGTGCGTATGTGCCCGCCTCGGGGTGGTTCTCCCGGTGGAACAAGCCGGGGATCGAGAAATGCGTCCACGCCTTTGTCGATGACAAAGAGGTGTGGGTGTATCTCCCCTACGAGATGGGGGCGTGGCACAGCGGGACGGGAGGGGCCAACCCCGCCAATATTGACCATATTGCGTTCGAGATGGTCGAGCCGGGGCCGGGCGCGTCGTCCCCGTCATACGATCCCGCCCGGTATGAGGTGTATACCAGGGCTTGCATCGCCAATGCCGTGGATTACTGTGTGATGCTCTGCCGTCAGTTTGGCTTCACGGCAGCGGACATCACCAGCCACTATGAGGGGTACAAAAAGGGGATCGCGTCGAACCACAGCGATCCCAAGCACTGGTTTGATAAGCACGGGTACAACATGGATAGGTTCCGCCGCGAGGTGGATCGGAAACTGAAAGGGGTTATTGAGATTATGGGAGACGTTATCTATGTGGATGGGCTGATCGACTATATCAAAAACAACAGCATTAAACTGGACGAGGGAGGCGTGGAGCCCGCGCCCCCGGCCGAGGCCCCGGAGGTGACGTATCAGGCATACGCCAATGGCAGATGGTGGTCGGAGATCACCGGCTGCCACGATGACGACAACAGCGGGTTTGCGGGAATACGCGGTAAAGCCTTGTCCGGCCTGTATGCCAGGTCCAGCCGTGGGGTGATCCGGCTGCGCGTCCACCAGATCGACGGGGACCGGTGGCTCAACTGGCAGGAGAACGGCCAGGACTACGCTGGCAATCTCGGTAAAGACATCGACTTGATCCAGGCGGAGCTGATCGACTGTCCCGGATATGCCGTGGAATACCGGGCATCCAACCCCGGCCGGGATTATTGGTCCTGGATCCGCAATTGCGACAATCCCACCCCCACCCTGCAATATGCCGGTGTCCCCGGCAAGCCCATTGACCGGGTGCAGATGAGGATCGTGGGGGTGTAAGGGATGGCGGAAATCCTTGTGCCGATCATAACCGCCGGGTTAGCGTTGATCGGTACGGCGATCGGGAGCTTTTCGGGGTTCAAGCTGACCAGCTACCGCGTGGAACAGCTTGAAAAAAAGGTGGACAAACACAACAACTTTGCCTCCAGAATGCCGGTAGTGGAAGAGCAGATCAAGGTGATTAACCACCGGCTTACCGACCTGGAGGACTATCATAAGTAAAGGAGATGGAGACATGGACATCATCAACTATATTGTGGACAACGCCCTGGTCCTGATCCCGGCCCTGGTCATCATCGGGGCCATTGTCAAACATATCGAGGTGATCCCGGATAAGTTTATCCCGCTGATCCTGCTGGTGTTCGGTGTGGGCGGGGCCTTGGCCATCATGGGCCCCACCGTGGACGCGGTGATCCAAGGCGTACTGGTCGCCGGCGCGGCGGTGTACGGCAACCAACTCGTCAAGCAGATGGGAAAGAGTGAGTAATGCCAACCAGCAGCATATACCATGATGTGGTGATCGACAACGACGAGGCCGCCGAAAGGCTGCTGGAAGTGCTGGAGCAGTCCGAAAAGAACGCCAATCCGAAAGACGAAAACGAGGGATAGCTTAATTGCCTCGAATTCGATGGGTTCAAACTGGCCGATTTCGACCACTTTAAAATCGGAGGGATATGTGCTATAATAGCATCGAGGAACAAAACCGCCGGGTTTTGCGGGGCGCGGTGCCTGCACCGGCCCTATTTTGCTTAACATCGCCTGCCAAGTAGTCGGCCCACGATCAGGGCGCGGACGAAGTCAGGGGATCAAATACTCCGGGACGCCGGACAAAGAAAGCCGGGGGCATCCTATTGGGTGCTCCCGGCGTTTTTTTATTTTGCCATCCGTAATTCCCTGATCTGCGAGGCTTGTTTTTTGGATGCTTCCTCCAGGGCGAAGACGCGCACTTTTAGGTTCTCCATGCTTTCCTCTAGAGAGTATAGCAATAAACGGCGGTTGCTACGCGGTTGCTACGTATTATATTTTTTTTGGCTTTATTGCTCAAAAATATACCAACGCCGCTTGAATGGGGTTCAAGAGGCCGCAGGTTCGACTCCTGTCACTCGGACCAGAAAATGGCTTGAAACTTAGGTTTCAGGCCATTTTTTTATTTTTCCAATGATCCAGAAAAACTATAAAAATCGCTGTAAAAAATGGACGTTGCTACGGGGTTGCTACGTTTTTTGGAAAAGGAAAACCGGCATTACGCAAGTTTTTCCACAGCTTTTATGAGGGTGTCCGCCTCTTGATTTATGTAGTGTTTAATATCCACATCGAAATTTGTGTGCCCCATGAGGGCAATAATATCTTCGGGACGAACCCCTGACGCTGACAGCCGCGTGGAAAATGTGCGCCTAGTTGCGTGTGGAGTTAACACCCGCGTTCCGATCGTCTCCAAGCATCTTTTAAAATGGTCGCGGAAATTATCGACGGACCACGCACTTCCGTCCTCCCGACAAAAGATCGTGTTACCGCCTTTGGCGATCCAATCCTCTACTATCGGTCTCACAGAGCTGTTAACCGGCACAACCTTGCTCTCCCCCGCATCCGTCTTATTGCCTCCATACAGAAGCAGGTGATCGCCGTGCCGGATCACGTCTCCTTCGTTGAGTGCCACAAACTCGCCAATCCGGTGCCCGGTACAGCACATTACATATATCAAATCTGCCATCGGAACCTTTCCTATGGCGTTTTTTATTTGTTGCAGTTCTAGATCTGTAAACCTGTCCTTTTTGGCCTCTCCGGGAGCAGGGAGGACAATGAACGAGGCGTAATTCTTATTGATTACATCGTTTTGCATAGCGTAACCATACATAAGGGTTAGCAGGGCTTTAATTTTTGAAAGAGAGGAAAACGATAGCGGCCCACGTATAACTGGTTTTTTATCCTTATCTAGTACAGGCTTCCCTTCCCTACCCTCCTTGATATGGTCGCTGTCATAATAGTCAATGATCGCTTGCATGTCTCCGGTGCGGATATCCCGAAATCGCCTCTTGTAGAGGGGACGCATCTTATACCAGCAACTGTTATAATTGTTTTTGAGGTCGTCTGATATGCCCCGGTATCCGATAGGCTGCCATTCCGCATGAAGTTGCTCAAGGGTAATGTTGATTTTTTCGGTTGGGTTTTGCAGATATTCGGCAAGGACCGCCCTTGCCTCCGCAGCGGTGGCATAGTGGCCGATCACAGCTCGGGAGGCTCTGAGCTTGTCATTGCTATCCAGGCCGAGCTTTGCGGGCGCTACAGCCACCCACGGGCGCCGCTTGAGGTCGGATCGCTTATATACCGATCCACTTCCGTTTTCGCGTTTGATTGATTTTCTAGCCATAAAAACGCCTCCCCGTTTTTCTTTTTCGCTCAACTTTTTATCATAAATCTATTGACATACGTATTAATACGTGTTATAATAACATCAAGAGGTGAGGAAATGAATGCAGGAGAGCTAAAACGTAAGCTTAAAAAAATCGGTTGCTATAAACACCACGAAGGTAAGCGACATGAAATGTGGTATAGCCCGATCACCGGCAAACAATTTCCGGTCAGCAGACATGACGGGCAAGAAATTGCGACGGGCACACTAAAATCAATTAAAGAGGACAGCGGGCTTGAATAAAGCCCGCCCCTCCGTCAACCAGAAAGGGGTATATACATGGCAAAGTATTTGTTTCCGGCTATATTTACAAAAGAGAATAATGGACAGTACTCCGTGAATTTCCCTGATATTCCGCAGTGCTATACATGCGGCGACGACCTACAGGACGCGTTTGACGCAGCACAGGATGTGCTCTGTATGCGACTGTACGATATGGAGGAAGCCAGAGCCTCAATTCCGACTCCATCGCCTGTCCAAGCTATTGCGCGCGGGGGAGCTGACACCGTGTCTCTGGTGGGATGTGACACTATTGAGTACCGCCGCCTTAACGACAACAAAGCGGTTAAGAAAACTCTGACAATACCCGCATGGCTTAATACAATGGCGGAAAGAGAGGGTATTAACTTCTCTTCTGTCTTGCAAAACGCCCTGAGAAATGAGTTGCATCTATAACCTCGACTCTTTATGGCCGTCTGCTCTCTCCTTGAGGGCGGGCGGCTTTTAATATCACGGTTTCGTATACCAATATTCCACTATTGCAAAATTAGA
>OLZH01000159.1_pt1 | contig 31584 bp, 17 predicted proteins | sample 1673821 | NCBI WGS metagenome assembly OLZH01 (sample SAMEA103958128, study PRJEB25191) | human gut metagenome | reverse complement strand
TGTATATCTTTGAGTCGCCGTCCCCGCTTGCGGTAAAGATAAGCGTGTTTCCGTCGTCGCTTACTTTACGCACAATGCTTGACGAAGCGTTTAAAGTTATCTCTTCGGTTTTGCCCTGTTTTGCTATAAGAAAACCCTTTTCGGAGTATGCGACCATTACAGGTACATCGGTGGCACATAAATCAAAGCTGTAGTATTCATAGCTGTAGTTATCCTGTATTTTGGTGCTTTCTCCTTTTTCGTAATAGTAAAGTGTGCCGTCCTTAGTGTAGTACATTGAATTCTTTTCGGGGTAAGCCCTGACTATTTCTGCGTTTTCAATAACGTTTTTTATTTTGCCGTTGTCGGAATATATGTAAATATTGTTTGCAGGCTCACCGTCAATATAATAGAATTTTTCGATAATTATTACAGAAAGATTGTCCGAGCAGCTTACTGTACTGTCACCGCTGATTAGCTCGCTTAAGATAATTTCATTGCCTTGTGATACGTCTGCAAGAATAAAATTGCAATCGTTTGTGAAATAACCGATTCTGTCGGCATTGTCATTTATAAACAGCTCATCGCTGTCGCTACAGTTTTCACCGACCTTTTCTGTCTTACCGTCTGTCGTTCCCTTGAAAATATCGCCGTTTTCCTTGATATAGACTATTTTACTGCCGTCTGAGTTTACATTGTAGGCGGTAACATCGGTCGCTATTTTATGAGGTTTGTCATCTTTATTTTCAATATCACGATACCACAAATCTCCTTTACTTATGTATATCAGTCTGTTGCTGTCGGTTGTCAGCGTGTATTTATCGCAAATGTACTCGCTCATACGCTCGCTTGTGCCGTCGTCATACATATACAGCACATTGTTCTTTGAGTAAATAAAGCGAGGCTTTGCAGGCATAATATAACCGGATGAACCTGCGGTATTATTGCCGTTTGTGAACAGCAAAAGAATAATTGTCACGGCTGCGACAGCGATAACGGATAATGATACAATGAGTAGCGGTAGGGTTTTAATGCGTTTTTCGGATGATTTCATAATAATGCTCCTTTCGTAAAGGCAAAACAGTATGGCGGACTGCTCTTCTTATATATAATACACTACAGAAGCACATTTTGTCTATGAAAAAAGTAAAAAAGTGAAAAAATACGGGCTGATTTTCACAGCCCGTAGCAGTTTGTAGAAAAAGTATGTTTTCTCAATAAAAGTGCTTGTCCTCAATCCCTATCCCCAAACCCCTTCCCCGTGGGAAGGGGCTATATTACTGGGGCTACCGCCCCTAGACCCTGTTGGGGGCTACGCCCCTCAACCCCATTTATATCAACGATAGAGGTTTTTCGACAGTCTGATACGGGCTGATTTTCACAGCCCGTAGATATATTAAGAATTATTATCTTATAGCGTCCTTCATGCTCTTTACATACTCGCCGACATACCTCGGAGCGTCCTTGCCGTACTGCTCGATTATCTTTATGATAGCCGAGCCGACAATAGCGCCGTCTGCGATATCCGCCATTTTCTTTGCCTGCTCGGGCGTTGAGATGCCGAAGCCTATAGCACAGGGAACGGAAGTGTTCTGTCTTATCACATCGACAATAGACTTAAGGTCGGTGTTTATCTCGCTTCTTGTACCCGTAACGCCAAGGCTTGATACAAGATAGATAAATCCGTCCGCTTCCTTTGCAATCATTGCAATGCGGTTTTCCCGGCGGAACGTTGTATCTTTATAAGGACGGCAAGACTGTGAAAATCGATGAAGAAGTAACTTCTATCGTGAATGCGGTAAAGAGATATGATGAGATAGATCTGGACTATTACAGTCAGCAATAAACGCAGACAATAGATAAATCGTGTATCAGAAAACACCTCGCTGCAAATAATGTAGCGAGGTGTTTTTTATGCTATATAACGATCTTCACGAGCTGATAAACGGCAGTGCAAGCACAAGAGCTTACTTTCTGTCACTGCCTGTGCCGTTGCAGATGAAGCTCCACGGCTACAACGATAATATCCACTCAGCCTGTCAACTCCGCAGGACAGCCGAGCACGAGATACTGCTCAGCGAGCGCGAGAAAAGGCTGTCGCAAACCCGGCAATAATATCAAAGCGTGTATTTGTCGCCGTTGCTTTTGAGCTTACCGCCTGATACCGCCTTATCGACCGCAAACTCGACAGTAGCGGTCATAACAGTACCGAGTCTTGTATAGCCGAACTTCTTTGCGGTTTCGCGGATAAGGTCGGCTCTTGAAAGTCCTATCTGTTCCGAAAGTACCTCCGTCATAGCGGAAATTATCTCCTCGGACGGGATCTCGGTAAGCTCTCTTCTGTTGCCCTGAGCGTCTGCGGTACGGTAAACATCGTAAGTATCCGGGTCTTGCGTGCTGAGCCAGAAGAACGCATTTTCAGCGTCAACGGTGATACGCTTGTCAAGCGTCTTGAACACGCCCGCAAGCACGGTATCTGTCCTGTCGCCGCTCCTTGTTATGCCCCACGCTTCGAGCAGTTTATGCACAAGAGCGTTGCGGCTTATCGGGGCTTCGGTATTCATTATACGCAGTGCAAGCGACTGTATCTTTCCCGCGTTCTGCGGCAGATAGAATTCATCGGACGTACCCATAACAGGCAGTACGGCTGTTTCGTAAGGTGCGGACTTGCTCTGCATGGGCGCTTTTTCCACCGTTTCAAATACGAGAGCTTGCTTTGTCTTTACTTCCTCTGTGGGTTTTTCTTCGGGGTGCTGTGCGTTTTCAACCGCCTGCTTTATATCCTGCAATACCTTTGCGCTGTCGTCAAGCCAGTCGAGCGTCCATACACGCATAACGCTCCAGCCAAGCCCTTTCAGCACTCCCGGCTGTACCACAAATCTATCCCTTGCGGTAGCGCTTCTGCGGCAGTTCTCACCGTCAAGCATTATGCCGAGAATGTAGGTTTCGGGCTTGTCGGGGTCTATTATGCCGATATCCATTCTGAACTGTGAACAGCCTATATTGCACTTTGTCTTAAAGCCCAGTGTTTCTATGCCCTTTGCAATCTCGCTTACAAGGCTGTCGCTTGCGCCTGTCACCGTATCGGTGCGGCGCGCGATCACATTAGAACCACGCTCGGCAAATTCAAGGAAGCCTTTAAGTCCCGCAACGCCCTCGGAGCGTGTTCTCGCAAGGTCTATCTGTTCGGGACGGAGAACGGAATAAACGACCATTTCCTTTCTCGCTCTCGAAATCGCAACGTTAAGTCTTCGCCAGCCGCCGTCACGATTAAGCGGTCCGAAATTCATCGACACCTTGCCGTTTTCGTCAGGACCGTAGCCCACCGAGAACAGTATAACGTCACGCTCGTCACCCTGTACATTTTCAAGGTTCTTTATAAATACAGGCTCTTCACACTTAGCGTCAAAGTCGGCAATATCGGGGTGTTCGGCAAACGCGTCAACCAGCATATCGTCAATTAAATTCTGCTGTACCGAGCTGAACGTTACAACGCCTATGCTCTCATGACGTGTCTTTTCATCGCTCAGTCTGCGGATAATTTCGCTGACGATAGCCTCTGCCTCTGCCTTGTTCTGCTTTGATTTTCCCTTGTCATAGAAGCCCTCGGGGCGGACAAGCTTGACCTGCGATACAAGGTCGTTCGGCGAGGGGAAGGTATAAAGCTTATTATCGTAATACTTCATATTGCTATACGCAATAAGGCTCTCGTGACGTGAGCGGTAATGCCACTTAAGATACATCTGCGGCATAGATATTGCAAGGCAGTCGTCAAGCAGGCTTTCAAGGTCTTCAAGCACGCTGTTGTCCTCGTCTATGCGGTTGCTTGCAAAGAACGATGTAGGCGGTAACTGCTTGGGGTCGCCGACTATCACCACGTTTTCGCCCCTTGCTATCGTGCCGACAGCCTCGCTTGTTGGGAGCTGTGACGCTTCATCGAATATTACAAGGTCGAACTTCGGGAATGACGGATCGATATACTGAGCTACCGAAATAGGGCTCATAAGCATACACGGACAGAGCTTTCTCAGCAGTGTCGGTATCTCATCGAACAGCTTTCTCAGCGGCAGCATTCTGCCGTTGTTCTTGATAGCCTTTTTCAGTATGCCCATCTCGGAGGTTGCGGCGCTCGTGCCGTTAGAGGCAGGTACATTTGCGGATAATCTTGCGACAAGCTCCTGTATAGTAAGACGCTGATATTCCTTAACCGTCTTTCTGTATTCTTCGGCAAGCGCGTCATACTGCTTTCCGTTGAAGCCCGCAAGGCGCTCGTCTGCGGCAATAGTGATAAGTGCAAGCTGATAGTAAAGCTCGCAGTAATATGCGTTTCTTATGTTATCAGCCGACACTGCGCCGTTCTTGTATGCCTTGCTGACAGATGTTAATCCCGCATCGCAAAGCTCCTTGTCGGCGGCATTGAAAGCCGCTTTGCTTCTTACAAGCGAGATGTTGTCGCGGATCGATTTAAATACAGAGTTTATGCTTGTAAACCAGTCGGTGTTGTCACCGAAATTAGCATCAATACGGTAATCGGCAGTAAGCCTGTCGGCATTTTCTATATACCGCTTTACTGTGCCGAGCTTTGCCGAGCACTCCGATATGCTCTGCGGCGACCGTTTAATAAAGCTTATGATGATATGCTGTTTTTCGCTTTCGCTGAATTTATCGGATACTACTGCTTTATTTACAGCAGCAGTCTTCTTTGCCGCCGCAAAGAGCTGTTCCCAGTCGGTTTCCGTACCGTTTGCAAGACTGCCTGCAATACTGAGAACGCCCGAATTTTCCTTTATCTGTGCGGCTTTTTCGGACAGATCGATAAGCTTGTCGTATACCGCGCATACATCGTTTTTTGTAAATGCGGCGGGGTTCTTGCTGTAGACTTTCAGTTCCTTGTACAGCTTGTTCTGACCGAGCAGTTTCGGTAAGAACCACTTTGTTTGAGCCTGCTTCCACTGTACTCTGGCGCTTTCGGCGGGGTACGATAATACCGCCTTGTCAAAATTGTTTTCTATATCACTGCGCAGTGCGTTATATGCTCTGCCTGTATCGGCAAGCGCTTCAAGCTTTGACATTATACTGTCGCAGTCAGCCTTGCCGACTGCTTCTGAAATCACAGGTGCATCGGCTGTGCAGGCAATGATAAGCTCCGATACCGTATCAAGCTTGTCGCGGCAGATGTTGCCGTCAAGACCTGCGGCAGACGCAATAAAATTCAGCGCGTCATCGGCATCGTTATACTGCGCGATCATCGTATCAAGACTGCTTTGCAGACTGTCACGCAGTTCTATTGAGTATTCACGTCCGCCGTATCTTAAAAGCGGGTGCTGTGCATACAGTCCGATCTCGGATATTGCAACGATATATCGGGAAAGGATATCCTCAAAATGCGCAAGCGTGTTACCGTCGACACTTCTGAGAGTTTCTTTATCTATCGTGATTTTACCCTTTTCGGGCAGGCACTGCTCATAACGCTCTATAACTGTATACAGCGACTCGCCGAACGATCTTTTCTCGTGCAATGCTTCTATTATGTAGTTCAGCCTTGCTTTCTGCTGTGCCAGCTTTTCAGCCGTTGCGGCGTGCTGTTCGGGAGATTTTACCCGAGCAGTTTCAAGCGCTTTGTTAAGCTCTGCGAGCACTGCGGATTTATTTGTCTTGTTGGAGTGAAGCTCAAGGCAGAACGTATCAAGTCCGATGTTGGCAAGGCGCTTTTGTACAACGCTCAGCGCCGCCATTTTTTCCGCTACGAAAAGCACGCTCTTTCCGTGATACAGCGCATTTGCTATCATATTCGTGATAGTCTGCGATTTACCTGTTCCGGGAGGTCCGTGGAGCACAAAGCTCCTGCCTGCCGATGCCGCCACCACTGTGCTCAGCTGTGATGAGTCTGCGTCAACAGGTACGGCAATATCCGACAATGAAATTTTGCTGTCTATCTCGGTATCGGCTATGAAATCGCCGCTCAGTGCTTCGCTTGCCGCTCCGTCCATAAGGCAGGATACGACCTTGTTGTTTTTAAGCTCGTCACTGCGGTTTCTGATATCGTTCCACATTACGAACTGACCGAAGCTGAACAGACCTATAAAGCTGTATTCAAGGATATTCCACCTCTTTTTGCCCATAACCGCCTGTCTTACCGTATTGAAAACAAGCGGCAGGTCAATGCCGTGCTCGTCCTGCGGCAGAGGGTCAAGTCCGTCTATATTTATTCCGTGATCCTGTCTGAAGTACTCGATCAGCGTTACGTTTATCTGCGCGTCCTCCTGACGGCTTCTGATAATATATCCCTTGTCACGGACATTTCTTACTATATCTATCGGGATAAGCACGAGCGGTGCGTATCTCGCCTTTTCGGATATATCGCTTTCAAACCATCTGAGAAGTCCGAGCGACAGGAAAAGCGTATTCGAGCCGTTCTCCTCCATACTGAGCTTTGCCGAGCGGTACAGCTTCTTAAGCGTTTCGTCAAGCTCCTGCGCGCCGAGGAAGGTTCTTATCCTCTTGCTCCTGAACTCCTGCTGTGCAATATTTGTTATGAGATCCTTATCGTTTTCTATCTCATACATTTTAGCGTCACGAAGAGAAACAGTCCACTCGGAAGGTATTTCAAGAATGCGGAAATCAGTACCGTCCGCAAGTCTGTCTTCAAGCTCTGCAAGATCAGCCGTCATAAGCTGTACGGCATTCTTCGTCACCCTGAAATTAAGCAGGGAGTTTCTGAGTGAAAAGTCAAGGAGCTTTCTTTCCCACACCTTCTGCTTTGTCACGGGCTCGTTACTGCCCTGTGCGACCATACCGTAAAGCGATGTGTCAAGCTCGCTCGGAGCGCTCATTCTTATGCGCTTTATGCTGTCGCTCTCCGTATTTTCCGAAGCGATCGCCTGTTCAAGTTTTAACGGAATAGGACGTATGCCGCTTCCTCTGGTACGCTTTATATCAACGGCATAAATAAACTGTGACGGGTCGTTAAAATGATCCTTGCCGTGCTTAAGTGCCTTGTCAAAATCAACGATATCAGATGCAAAATCCGTGCATTCAACGAGCAGTATCTCCTCCGCACCTGTCGCAATGCGCTTTTCAATGGCGGATACGTCATCGGTAGCGCAGTCCGCAAAGGTTTCTTCTTCAAGGTGACAGCCGCAGAAAGCGTGACCGTTTATGAATATGATAAGCGGGTGCAGTCCCACAGCTTCAAGGCAGGACGCATACAGCACCGAAAGATCAAGGCAAGTGCCCTGCTTTGTTTCAAGAACAGTGTTTGCAAGGCGCACCTTCTGACCTAAATATTCAAAGCTTGCAGGCGGCATATTATATGCGATCTTCCTTGCGCAAAGTGCGGTGTATACCGCCGCCATCTGTTGCTTTACAAAGTTCGGATTCTGACGCTGATATGCGCTGAACGCGGTGGTATCAGCCCATTTTTTAAGATAGACCGAGGCTTCCGAGATGACCTTTGCTATTTCCGGGTGATTGGGCGTTACAAATGCGGCGATAAGCTCAGGGTCAAACGCAAGACCGCTCCACTCGTTGAACGCAAGCAGCTGTACCGGCATATCCTTGTGATAAAGCTCGCTATCGTCTTTGCAAAGCGAAAAGCTTACAGTGCCCGATACGGCTTCTGTCAGGGAAAACAGCATTTCGGTACTGAGTATTATCCTCAGCGGCGAAACCTCTACCGATTGCCCCGCCGGGACAGTGCTTATATCATATGTAAATGTGCGGGCAAACTGAGGGTCAAAGGTTATATTGAGCTTTACATCGCTTATATCCTCATCGCCCTCATTATTGACAGTAAGATTTCTGATGAAGGGAATATAGTTTTGCTGCATCGCGAAATTGATTTTAGGTATCATTTCACAGCCGAGAGTAAGAATTGCGCCCATACAACACGCTCCTTATCGCTTAAATTTTCCGAAGTCCGGGATAGTTAAATTATACTACTATATTCAATACCTGTCAATAAAAGCGGTAACAGTAAATTTTTTGTTTTCTTCGTGAAAAAATTGCCGTACTATTTGTGTACAGCGTGCGGATAATAATCATATCGGGGAAATTCCCGATAGCGAAAGGAGAAACGTATGAAAATAAAACGTGATAGATCTTTTCAGAAGCGTCCGGACACAGGTTATACCGATACGGCAAGAGTTATGAGAAAAGCTATGGGTGTAGCGGCTACGCGCTCATCCGACTTTGACCCGGACGGCAGCTACACGGGAGTATGTGACAACATTTACGAAAAACCTGTGCAGGATGCCGACGATCTGTAATTAAATCTTGAAAAGAGCCTTCCGTTGTGGTATGATATAGCTAGCAATTCTCATAACGGAAGGTAACCTTTTTATGTCACAGTCAACAAAACAGATCAAAACGATAACGATCGGCGAACTTAATCGCCGTGCATCGGATATACATAAATTTATAGAAACATCGGAACAGCAATATGCCGACAAGATAAAAGCCGCCGCAGACACAATAGCACAGTGTCATAGTGAAAAACCGTTGGTGCTGCTTTCAGGTCCGTCAGGTTCGGGAAAGACCTCTACTGCTTATCGCATCGCCTCCGAGCTTACGGCAAAGGGAATAAAAGCTGTAGTGATATCAATGGACGACTATTTTGTACCCGGAATGATACCACCCGATGAAAACGGAAAAGTCGACCTTGAAGCACCTGCAAGGGTCGACTGCGAGCTTCTGAAAAAGGATCTGCGTACACTGGCTTCCGGCGGAGAGGTGCAGCTTCCGAAGTTCGATTTCACCGATAATTCAAGACGTTGCGGCAATAAAGTACGCTGTGACGGCAATACCATCGTTATCATCGAAGGAATACACGCACTGAACCCCGATGTGACCGGCAGAATGCACGATCATGCCACATTTATCTACGTCAGTGTGCGCACAAGAATAGCCGATGAAAAAGGTGAGCTTCTCCACCCCTCAAAGATACGTCTTATCCGCAGACTGTCGCGTGACAAGCTGTTCAGAGGACGGGACTACCACAGGACTATAGAGCAGTTCCCGAGCGTTCAGCGCGGCGAAAGTCTTTACATAATGCCGTATAAACAGCTTGCAGACTTTGATATAGATACATTTTTCCCGTATGAGCTTTCAGTATACCGGAATGTTCTGTCAAGGCTGTGTGATAACGATCTTGATGAATGTATACGTCAGGTAAACCGCTACAGCGAACTGCCCAAGTTCCTGTCGCAGATAATCCCTGTACCGGAAAATTCGGTACCCGAAAACTCTCTCATAAAGGAATTTATTGGGTGAGTTGTGCAATTTCACAAATAGTAAGCAAAAACTTGGTTGTTTTTAACTAAAAGTGAAACTTCACTATTTACTTTTTTGTGGATATGGTGTATAATAAATAACGAATTAAGAATACAGAGGCAACGGAAGGTGTATTTATGGCAGCTTACAATGCAAACGATACCAGCATACTGCTTGAAAGCGGTACTAATGAGCTGGAACTTTTGGAATTTAATATTTGCGGTAATTCCTACGGCATAAACATTGCTAAGGTACGCGAAATAATGATGGAACAGGAGCTTGTTCCGATGCCCCAGGCACCGGATGAGATAGAGGGCGTATTTATGCCGCGTGATAAGCTTATCACGGTCATAGATCTGCACAAAGTGCTCGGCACGGAAAAGCCCGCAGACGCAAGAGGTCTGTTCATAATATGTGAATTCAACGGTATGGATATAGGTTTCCATGTTACCGCTGTACAAGGCATTCAGCGTATCGGCTGGACCGCCATTGATAAGCCTCCGCAGGTTTCAGGCGACGCAGACTCCGGCATAGCTACCGGCATAGCGAAAGTTAACGGAAAAATTCTTGTTATCCTCGACTTTGAGAAGATAGTAAGTGATATCAATAAGACCGCAGGGCTTGACTTAAATGGTGCGGAAAATGTGAAAGCCGGTGCCGCTACAGCCGAAAAGCATATAGTGATAGCCGAAGATTCACAATTCTTAAATAAGATGATAGTGAACAGTCTGGCTGATATAGGCTTTAAGGAAATACGCTCTTTCCCAAACGGTAAAGAGGCATGGGACTACATATCACAGTTTTCAAATTACAACGGCGATGTAACAGAACGCGTAGCCGCAGTAATCACCGATATCGAGATGCCGCAGATGGACGGTCATCATCTTACAAAGCTCATAAAATCCGACCCGACACTCAAAAAGATACCCGTATTCCTGTTCTCATCTCTCATAAACGAGCAGATGTATCAGAAGGGTCTTTCGGTAGGCGCGGACGAACAGTTCTCAAAGCCCCAGATAGGTATGCTTATAGAACGACTGCTCCAGATACTGAGCTGATTTAACTTTATGCTTATTCGCTGTTTGCCTGATGCTACCGGCGACAGTTGAATATCTGATTTTCATTTTTATTCCTTACTTAAGTTTGTTTCGTTTTATTTGAATTAAATCGGCAGAATGAAAGTTCTGCCGTCATTTTTTTGCCGGATAACTTATTATGCTTGAAGTTATGGTAAATATGTGGTAGAATATTATAGAATTACATTGAAAGGACTGTTGCGCTTTGAGGATAGTATCCCTGTCCGATGATGAAGCAGCCGATCCGAAGCTGTTTTCCGAACACGGTATATGTCTGTATATCGAGCACGGCGAAAACAGAATACTCTTCGGCGCGGGCGCTTCGTCACTGTTTATGAGCAATGCCGAGCGGCTCGGTGTGCCGGCAGATAAAACAGATACGTTAGTATTGCCTATAAACACCGACGACTGCACAGGCGGTGCGGAAAACGCCGCGAAGAAATGCCCTGAGCTCCGCATTTTCATACGCGAAGCGGCGGCGTGCGACTGCGCAAAAAAAGAAAAGTTGCTGAGAGTTCGCAGCGGACTGCCGCAGTCCTTTTATAAGAACAGCAAGTATAACACGATAAGATTTGAGCGTTTCACCGAGGTGTGCAAGGATTTTTACCTTGTAGCTGCAGACGGGAACGCAAAAAGCCCCGAGAGTGACAGACATTATTATATAAAGAAAAAAGGATTTTATGTTGCAGATGATTTCTCGGAAGAATGCTTTGCGGTGTGCTTCCCAAAAAGAAGACGTGACGGATTTGTCGTGATAACAGGTGGTGCGTACCGCGGTATAGCGAATATTGTAAGGACTGCACAGAAATTATGGGATGCACCGGTGCTGTCGGTGGTGGGTTGCTTCGGATACTGCAATGCCTCGGGAAAACAGATATGCACACAAGGATACATAGCAAAATGTGCGGAAGAGCTTTCCGCGCTCCGCACGGGCAGTATATATACCTGCCATAACACAGGCAGAAAAGGTTATGATATAATGAAAGATATACTCGGCGACAGGTTGCAATACCTGAGAGCCGGAGAGGAGTTGAGTTTTTAATGAACGTACTGGTAGTCGGTTGCGGGAAGGTCGGCTCACGACTTGCAAATACGCTCGGCGAAGAAGGGATAGACGTTTCTATTATAGCCAGAACATCGGCAGAAGCAGATAAAATGCTCGACCCCGATTTCAAGGGCAGTCTTTTATGCGGAGTTCCGATAGATCAGGACAACCTGAAAAAGGCTGGAATAGAAAGCTGTGATGTCGTGTGCGCTGTTACAGACGACGACAACACCAACATAATGGTATCCCAGCTTGCAAAAGAGGTGTATGGCGTAAAGAAGGTCGTCAGCCGTATCCTTGACCCTGAAAGAGGCGATATCTTCGCACATTTCGGACTTGAAACGGTATGCCCGACAAAGCTTACGGTTGAGGCTATCTGCTCTGCCATAAAGCCTATGCTTGAAGAGAAGTATGTCAGCTTCGGCTCTCATATGGTGCGTTTCACCACAATGGAAATACCTAAAGAGTTTATCGGTATGACACCGGTGGATATCGAATATGAGGAAAACGAAACACTGTACGCTATAATAAGAGCTGACAGCACAATGGAGATAGTAAATAACTACAATGTCATCATGAAAGAGGGCGACAAGCTCATATTCTCAAAGACTATCTGACAGAAAGGAACTATAGTTATGCATTCGCTGATAATAGGCGGAGGTAAGATAGGCTACTACCTTACCAAGGTCCTCATGGAAAAAGGCTATGATGTATCGGTAGTTGAAAAAGAAAAGGAAGCTTGCCAGAAGTTTGCAAACGACCTCAATATAACAGTTATAAGAGGCGACGGTACAAGCGTATCCGTACTTGAGCAGGCGGGCGTTGCCGACGCAGACAGCGTTATCGCCGTAACGGGACGCGATGAGGATAATCTTGTTGCCTGCCAGCTTGCAAAAAGGCTGTATCAGGTAAAGAAGACAATAGCAAAGGTAAACAACCCCAAAAACGTTGACGCTCTGAAAAAACTCGGAGTGGATATAGTTGTAAGCTCCACCGACAACATCACAGGACAGCTTGAGCGTGAGATAGACAGCGGTAAGATAAAAGAACTGCTGCCGCTCAGCGCGGGCAAGGCAGGGGTGTTTGAGATAGTGCTTGACGACAGCTTTACGTTGCAGAATGTTCCGCTGATGGAAATGGAAATACCGCTGACGCTCAATATCATCTCGATTATCCGAAATGAAACCGAACTGATAATCCCACGCGGTCACACTACGCTGGAGGTCGGCGACAAGCTTATGATATTGTCGAAGATCAAGGACAAGAACGACATTTTAAAGGCGTTTAAGATAAAGGCATGACGCGTATGTAACGCCATCTTTGTCAATTCAGCGTAAATAAATCCTTAATCAGAAAATAATTGTTGTGAAATTGCATAAAAACAGCAATCGGATTTAGTGCAATTTCACCTTATTATTTACAAAATATTTTATTCAGCCTTGAATATAAGCTACATATGCTGTATAATTAGACTGTAAGAAAATCGGACGACAGAAAGGGAAAACAATATGACTTCACCATTTACAGAAAATGAGATAACACACAAACTGACGGAGGTGCTTGAATATGATTTCAGAGTATCTCCCGCAGAGGCAACGCACACTCAGATCTACAAGGCCTTATCAAAGATAGTTGTAAACTATCTCAAGGAAAAGCGCTCGATGTTTATGACAGACTGCAATTCAAAGGGAAGAAAGCAGGTCTACTATCTTTCAATGGAATTCCTTATGGGACGTTCATTAAAGACAAACCTCTATAATCTCGGTATGCAGGACGAGGTTGCGAAAGCTCTCAAAAAGCTTGATGTAAAGATTGAGCATATATATGAAGAAGAGCCTGATGCAGGTCTTGGCAACGGCGGTCTTGGAAGACTGGCAGCCTGCTATCTGGACGGACTGGCAACCTGCGCATTTCCCGCAACAGGATATTCAATTCTTTATGAATACGGTATTTTCAAGCAGAGGATCATAGACGGCTGGCAGACAGAGCTGCCCGATGAATGGTTACCCGGCGGCAGAGCATGGCTCGTTCCTGTACCCGACCAGGCTATTGAGGTCCACTTTGACGGTGAGATCCACGAGAAGTGGGAAGAAAATTATCACAGCATAAGCCACGTCAACTACAAAACGGTAAACGCTGTTCCTTATGATATGTATGTATCCGGATATGACAGCAAAGGTGTTTCAAAGCTCCGTCTTTGGAGTGCCGAAAGTATGTCGTTCGATATGAATATGTTCAACCAGGGCGACTACGCAAAGGCTATCGGCGCAAACAACATTGCGCACTCACTGACAAAGGTACTTTACCCCAACGATAATCACCTTGAGGGTAAGGCTCTGCGTCTGCGTCAGCAGTACTTTATGAGTGCCGCATCTGTAGGCGATATCGTAATGCGTCATATGAATGTTTACGGTACGCTTGAAAACCTTCACGAAAAGGTAGCTATCCATATAAATGATACGCACCCTACTCTTGCGATCCCCGAGCTTATGAGAATACTGCTCGATGACTGCGGATATGACTGGGATAAGGCATGGAACATCATCAAGAACACATTTGACTATACCAACCATACGGTTATGGCAGAAGCGCTCGAAACATGGGATGTTGATCTCATGCAGAGGATACTCCCCAGAATTTATGCTATCATAGTTGAGATAAACAACCGTTACTGTGCTCACCTTATGGAAGTTACGAACGGCGACAGCGAAAAGGTAACAAGAATGTCCATTATCCGCGACAACCGTGTTAAGATGGCTAATCTCTGCTGTGCGGCAAGTAGCTCGGTAAACGGCGTTTCAAAGCTCCACTCGGAGATCATAAAGGACAGCGTATTCCACGATCAGTATACTGTTACTCCCGACGCATTCAAGAATGTTACAAACGGTATCGCATACCGCCGTTGGTTACTTGCAAGCAATCAGGGACTTACGAACCTCCTCACCGAGTGCATAGGCGACGGTTTCAAGAAGGATGCGTCAAAGCTTGCAGACTTCAAGAAGTTTGCCGACAACAAGGCAGTGCTTGATAAGTTAGCCGCTGTAAAGCTTGCTAACAAGCAGGCTTTTGCAAAGTATGTATACAACACAACAGGTACAAAGCTCAACTGCAACGGTATCTTTGATGTTCAGGTAAAGCGTCTGCACGAATACAAGCGTCAGCAGTTAAATGCGATGAATATTATCGCAGATTATCTTTATCTGCTCAATAATCCCGATGCGGACTTCGTTCCCAAGACCTATATATTCGCATCAAAGGCTGCTCCCGGTTACTATATGGCAAAGCAGATAATCAAGATGATCTGGTGCATCGGCGAAGAGCTGAAGAAGAACCCGAAGCTTAATGAAAAGCTTGCTGTTGTATTCCTTGAAGATTACAAGGTAACACTGTCAGAGATTCTTATGCCCGCAAGTGAAATTTCAGAGCAGATTTCTCTCGCCGGTACAGAGGCTTCAGGTACAGGTAATATGAAGCTTATGCTCAACGGTGCTCTTACAATGGGTACTTATGACGGTGCGAATGTTGAGATACACGAAGCGGTAGGCGATGACAACATCTTCATCTTCGGTATGTCAACTCCCGAGGTAAATCAGCTTAAGGCTGAGGGATATAACCCCGAAAAGATATACAACTCACACGCAGTTATCAAGAGCGTCCTCGAAAAGATGTACAAGGGTATAAACGGTGCAACATTCGAGGAAGTAGCAAATTCACTGCGTCACGCAGACAGATATATGTGCTTTGCGGATTTCGACAGCTACAGAGGAATGCAGGCTAAGGCAAGCGAAACATATAAGGATAAGTATCAGTGGAACAAAATGTCCCTTACAAATATCGCTTCCGCAGGTATATTCTCGGCTGACCGTGCTGTTACAGACTATGCGCGCGACATCTGGAAATTATTTTGATCGATAAACCCGACATAAAGCAAAAAGTCCGTTGTGAGCAACGGACTTTCAGGTTGTAGAAAAAGTCTGTTTTTAAAATAAACTTCTGATTTATTATCCCTATCCCCAAACCCCTTTCCCCCGGAAAGGGGCTATATTGCTGGGGCTACCGCCCCTAGTCCCTGTTGGGGGCTACGCCCCTCAACCCCAATTTTAACAACGATAGAGGTTTTTCGACAGTCTGAAAGTCCGTTGTGAGCAACGGACTTTTTCGGGTATATATAACCCGATCCCGACCCACACGATTTTAATCCGAAAGGAATGTATTTAATGGATACTCCTATATTTGACTGCTTTGACCCGAACTATAAAAGCCCGTTCGGAGCGATAAGACAGTATCAGCCCAGCACTTTTTCCCTGCGTTTCCCGAAGGAATGGCATGTTACCGACCCTACCCTGGTAATGTTTCGTCCCGGCGAAAAAGAACGCTTTCTACCGCTTGAGATAACAGACAGCACCACCGATGTCAACGTATTTACCTGCAACTTCAACCCTCTGCATATCGGTCTGCATCACTACTACTTCTCATTGATGATCGACGGCAACAGAAGATATGTAAAGCGCAGCGGAGCAAGGCTTGGCGTTCTGGACAACGGCGAGCTGTTCCAGCTTACTGTTTTTGACAAGGATATGGCGGCTCCCGACTGGATAAAAGGCGGGATAATGTATCAGATATTCCCCGACAGATTTTGCCGCAGCGGTGAAAAACACGAAAATGTTCCGACTGACAGAATAATCCACGAGAACTGGGAGGATACGCCTTTCTTCCGCCCGGACGACAAAGGCATTATCCGCAACAACGACTACTTTGCAGGCGACCTTAAGGGTATCGAAAGCAAACTCCCCTATCTCAAAAGCTTAGGTGTTACCTGCTTATATTTAAATCCGATCTTTGAGTCGCACGAAAATCACCGCTACTCGACCGCCTGCTATGAGCACATCGATCCGATGCTCGGCAGCGATGAGGACTTTGAGCACCTTTGCAAGGAAGCAAAAACATACGGCATTGATATTATCCTTGACGGTGTATTCTCGCATACAGGTGCAGACAGTATCTATTTCAACAAGTTCGGCAGGTACGGCGAGCATGAGGGTGCATATAAAAATCCCGACAGTCGCTACAGAAACTGGTACTGCTTCTCGCGCTATCCCATTGAGTACGAATCATGGTGGGGCATCACTACTCTGCCTAACGTAAACGAGAACAACCCTGACTACACCGCATATATCTGCGGTGAAAACGGCATATTACAACGCTGGATAGACAAAGGCGCAAGGGGTTGGCGACTTGATGTTGCCGATGAGCTCCCCGATGAGTTCTTAGACAATCTCAATAAAGCAGTCAAAGCCAAGGGCAATGATAAGGTCATCTACGGCGAGGTGTGGGAAGACGCTTCAAACAAGGAGAGCTACGGTGTCCGCAGACGTTATCTTATCGGCGGTCAGCTTGACAGCGTTATGAACTATCCTTTCAAAGAGGTTATTATAAACTATTGCAAGTATGGTGACTCAAAGGGCTTTGAGGACGGCATAATGACTATACTTGAGCATTACCCTAAGCCCAGTGCCGATATGCTGATGAACTTCCTGTCGACCCACGACACCGAGCGTATACTGACAAGACTTGCAGGCGAGGATGTAGGCTGGCACGACAGAGAATGGCAGGCTGAGCGCTATCTTTCTCCGGAGCAGTATGTATACGGTCTGTCACTTCTTAAGTGCGCTATGGTACTGCAATTCTTCCTGCCGGGCGTACCGTGTATCTATTACGGCGATGAAGCCGGTCTTGAGGGATATAAGGACCCGTTCAACAGACGCTGTTATCCGTGGGGCAAAGAAAATCTGGATATGATAGATTTCACAAAGCAGCTCGCGCAGATAAGAAAGTCAAGCAAGGCATTTGCACAGGGCGAAATGAAGTTTCTCGTCTGTACGCCTGAGGAGTGCGTATTTGCAAGAATTGACAAGCTCAACCGTGAAGCCGCCGTTATATTCTTAAATAAGTCGAAATATCCCAGAACGTTCAACCTTGACGACTATATGAAGGACGAATACACTAATCCTCGTTTCCTGCGAAAGCCTCATGAGAGCGATGAAAAGACGATCAAGCTTTCACCGTTTGATTACGGTGTACTTGTATGCAGTATATAAATATTTGCTTGTTTTTTTACACACGATAGTGTATAATCTACTTGTAACCACTATGTGACATCTGCCCTCAGGCAGAGCGGAAAGGAAAGAAAAATGGGAAAAGCATTGATAATAGGAGCCGGCGGCGTTGCCGGAGTAGTAGTTCATAAGTGCTGTCAGAACAGCGATGTATTTACCGAGATCTGCATTGCGAGCCGTACAAAGTCAAAGTGCGACGCGCTGAAAAAGCAGGTCGAGGAAAAGGGCACAAAGACAAAGGTAACAACTGCACAGGTTGACGCAGACAATGTTCCCGAACTCGTCGCACTTATAAACAAGGAAAAGCCCGATATTGTAATAAATGTTGCGCTTCCTTATCAGGATCTTACAATAATGGACGCTTGTCTTGAAACAAAGACAGACTATGTCGATACGGCAAACTACGAGCACCCCGATACAGCCAAGTTTGAATACAAGTATCAGTGGGCGTATAGGGAAAAGTTTGAAAAGGCGGGCATCACAGCGCTTCTCGGAAGCGGATTTGACCCCGGTGTAACGGGTGTGTTCTGCGCCTATGCACAGAAGCATTACTTTGATGAGATAAACTACATCGATATCCTCGACTGCAACGGCGGCGATCACGGTTATCCGTTCGCTACTAACTTCAACCCCGAGATAAATATCCGTGAGGTATCTGCAAAGGGCAGTTATATCGAGGACGGCAAGTGGGTAGAAACCGAACCTATGGAGATAAAGAGAGAGTACAACTTTGAGCAGGTCGGCAAGAAGGATATGTACCTTCTGCACCACGAGGAGCTTGAATCACTTGCGCTCAACATCAAGGGTATCAAGCGTATCCGTTTCTTTATGACGTTCGGTCAGAGCTATCTTACTCATCTTAAGTGCCTCGAAGATGTCGGTATGACATCTATCAAGCCCATTATGTACGAGGGCAGAGAGATAGTACCGCTCCAGTTTCTTAAGGCAGTTTTACCCGACCCCGCATCGCTCGGCCCCAGAACAGTCGGAAAGACAAATATCGGCTGTATCTGCATAGGCAAGAAGGACGGCAAGGAAGTACACTACAAGGTTTACAACTGCTGTGACCATCAGGAATGCTACAAGGAGGTCGGCTCGCAGGCTATCAGCTACACGACCGGCGTTCCCGCTATGATAGGTGCAATGATGGTAATGACAGGCAAGTGGAAGAAACCCGGCGTCTACAACATTGAGGAATTTGATCCCGATCCGTTTATGGACGCACTCAATAAGTGGGGGCTTCCGTGGAACGAAACATTTGACCCTGAGCTGGTTGAATGATAATATGATAACAAAAACACATCTGCGGCATCGGATAAGCCGCAGATGTTATTTTATGTGCAAAATACCCCCGACAGGTTAGCCTGTCGGGGGTACTTGTTATTTGCCTGAGAATGTTATCTCATTTATCAGCGCCGAACCGTTTTTCTCTTTGAGAAGCCAGTAGAAATCCTTCGTCAGCTCAAATTCCTTATCAGGCACCGTAGTTTGCGGATAGGAAACTACCTTGTTTTCCCCTCCCTCAAAGTCAAACGCCTGAATTGCCGAATTTCCTGCCGATACCGTAAACAGTACGGAGTGTCCCTTGTCAAGTGCTATTGTCAGCAGTCCGCTTGCCGTTTCCGACCAGCCCTTTGTCTTGCACTTTACCATAACTGCCCCACCATATCCGGAGGTAACTTTTCCGTCTGTAGCACCCGAAATATCAATCGTTTCACCGAATATTCCGGTTCTTATGTCTAAGCTGCAGTCAACGATCGAAAGGTCATTGCTGTATATGCCGGTTGACGATTCTATGTTCGTTCCCGCAAGACCTGTTGTTATTATACTGCATCTGTCGAAGCGGATTGTTTCAGCGTGTACACCGTAATATTCGGCTGCCGCAGTAAATGTCATATTGCTGAACTTAACACTGCTCACACTCTGTATAGCGTAGATGTTTCCGGTTACTGTGAAATTCGGGCTGTCACCGCCGACAAATTCCATGCTCATCGGTGTTGCATCGGTGTAGTCGAGGTGTGACTGATATATTGCTAACAAGTTGGCAGTAGTTGCCGTGTTACGTTTAGAAAGCGTAACATTTCCGTTTATGTTCACCTTAAGGCTGTTCGAGCTGACAAACATCAGATATGTGTCAGCTGAACCCTGTTCGTCACCTATACTTCCGCTGTTGCCAAAATCGTCGGGCTTTGCGCCGTTCATATCTCCTGCCGTAAGCGTAAGATTTTCAAACGTAATATCCGAAACGCTTTGCTTAATATACAGCATTATATTCTTTCCGACACCCGACAGCTTAAGACCGTTTCCGGTCACTGTCAGTATGCCTGTAGCGGTATCGTACTCAAAGCCGCTTGCCTTGTTGCTGATGAACGTCTTGCTTTCGGTATCTATAACGGAGCTTGCACTGCCGTCAGAAACGGTCAGATATCCGCTGAGATCCTTTTCGGCTGTGAATGCTACATTCTTTGACGGCATTGTGAATTTGCCGCTTGCAACTGTGACATCTTCTGTTGTCCAATCAAGATAGCCGTCTGATTTTTCCTTTACGGTGACCTCTGAACCGATCTTTGCCTTTTCTCTTGAGCTTTCAACACCGTCAAGCGAGTAGATTACATAAACGGGAGTGATAGTACCCGTCAGCGTCATATCGGACTTGATTTCTTTTCCGATGACTGAATATCCGTTTTCGCCAAGCCATCCGCCGAACAGACAGCCGTCTGTATCAGGAGATGCCTCAAGCATATCAGCCGTGAACACCGTTCCGTAGTCAAATTCGGCTGTTTTATATCTTTCGTAAACCTTGTTGGTATCAAGATTTACAAGACGGTAGGTTATCGTCATCTTTTTCAGCTTGTATGTTGCTTTGATCTCGGTCTTTATAATACCGTCGTCATTACCGAACGTTGTCGGTACAGCTTTATCCCAGTCAGCAAACTCATAGCCCTCAGGAGCTGTCGGTACGGGAATGTCGGACTGCGAAACAGTATCGCCGTATTTGCCTGTTATTTCATAACGTACCGTACCGTCATCGAACTCACCGCTCATAGCATAGAACACCACGCTGTAGATTTTGTCGGTAGCTTTCCATACTGCCTTCAGCGTCATATCGCCCGTTACCCTGAACGATTCACCCGGCATCACGTCCGCTGTGCCGTTACCGTCAAGGTCAAATCCGACAAGCTCATAATCGTTGAACTTATCATCCTTTAAAGCACCTGCCGTTGCACGATACAGATAGCCGTACTTTACCTTTACCGTTTCGTTCTCCGTGCCGTTGTCATAGTCAAACGTTACATCGAACTCCTTCGGCGTTCTGTTCCACCTTACAATTATAGTCTTGTAGGTCTTGCCATCAATCGTTGTGTTTTCTTCGTTTATCGGCTCTTCTTTCAGCGTGTATGTGTAGTACTCGTCCTCGTAGCTTGTAAGCGCCGCAACTTCGGCATCATACTTTTTACAAAGCTCATCATAATCGGGTCTGTAGCCCTCAAACTCAGCCTTTATCTCATGTGAAACCTCCGCACCGTTCTCGTTGTAAATATAAACGTCATAGTTTATCAGGCAGCGTCTGTCGTTGGTGTTCCACTTCATATAATAAGTGCCGGGGTGTTTCACAATATCGTTAGTACCGATCCTGTTTCCGTCTGCGTCCACAAAATACGACAGCAGATATTCGGTAGTGTATGTGTCCTCAGGTGCGAATGCGGAATATCCGTAAAATGCCGTTGCAAAACGGTAACCGTCCTGTACAACAGTCCTTATCCTGTCGGATTCTATTTCAGCGCCGTTTTCATCCGTATAGCTGAAGCCGCCCCCATCGTTTGCGATAAGCGTTATGTAGTGATACAGCTTCGCAGGAACTATCTCGAAGTACATATTACCCTCGGGCATAATGCTTATATCGCCGTTGTACCTTACAGTTTCGCCTGCCGTATAACCGCCTACCGCAACATCGCTCTTTATAAGCAGATATGACGGCTCGTAGAACGAATCCTCGCTGTCCGGCTTCGGATTTTCGGGGATGCTGTTTATAAGCCGGTCAAGCTCCTGCGGTAAAGGCTTGCCGTAAATAACGTCAAACTTTCTTTCGGTATAATCCGCAAGTCTTACCGTTACCGTGTACAGCTTTTTCTTCATAACAGGCTTCAGCCTCATATCACCCTTTACGGTTATTTTTCCGTCAGGGGCGATATCAGCATTGCCGTCACCGTCAATATCCCAGCCGACAAGCTCTTTATCCTTACTGCTGTTCAGGTCATCGATGAATGTGTCCGGTACAGTGAACTCATCGCCGTAAGCAACATATCTTGCACCTGCATAGCCGCTTTCATTGTAAATATCGATTATGCATTTTCTCGACAGATAGTTAGCTTTCAGCATAATGCTGTAGGCAGTCGGATACTGCTTTTCGTATTCCGCTCTGAAAGAGAGCAGCTCTTCTTCGCTGCCGTAATTTACGGCAAGCGGTTTTGTAGTATCCAGCCCGTACACGCTGCCGGAATAACTGCTGTCATAGTAACGGTAGGTCAGAGAATCCTTCATATACATCTGATATCTCATACCGTCTGCTCTGTCGATACCGAAGTTTGCAAAGTGGGTGATACTGTTCACAGGCGCTTTATATCTGTCAAACATCTTTATGTCATCGAGATAGTCTGTTGCCCACAGCTCGCTTACCCATTTGTCAATTCCTGAGTCAAAGTATTCCACCGAGTACAGCTTCTGCGCGGTGTGGGTATTAAGCGTTATGACCGTATCCTCACTAAGCCAGTAATAAGGCTTTATCTCGGTGTCAAACAGCGACGTGTCATAGATATAGCCGTTTGAATTACAGTAGTTTGCAACTGCAAGCGAGAAGCCGCTTACATATCCGCCCTTCTGTACGGTCACGGTGTCGACAATTTCCGTCTTGCCGTCAGCCGATACCGCAAACTTAAGTGTTGCGGTCTTGTCCTTATCCTCAAGCGGGAAGTCTACGCCATTGCGATAATAATATACATTTACGTCACCGATGTACTTTCTGCTTACATAAGTACCCTTATCCGCGTCATAGTACAGCTTTTCTGTGTCGGACGTGAACAATAAATTCTGACCGCCCGTATAGTATACGCGCAATATACAGCTGAGAAGACCGCTTGTGTATTTGCTCGGGGCATCGGGAGATACGGTAAGAGTTATCCTGCCGCTGTCGTTCTTAGTTACCTTAAAATACTTACTGTAGCAAGCCGCCTTGAACTCATTGCTGTTCATCTGCCGTGTAACGACATCGCCTGTAGTTATATCAAGATATGTTCCCTGCGCGGGGATAAGTCCGTCTATCTCGTATACGTTCGTATCCGTTTCACGCAGTATTATATCCGTGTTGCCGTCAAGCGTCGGCTTATCCGCATAGATATATTTGTCGCCGACACCGAACAACGGGAATTTGAACTGCTTTGCAAGCTCTGCCTTTTTGTTAAACAGCTTGCTTTCGGCGAATACGGATATCTTTATATATATACCCATCTCAAAGTAAATTCCGCCTTGCAGGTCGGAGTAATTCTCCTTTGGAGAAGCGTAATATTTATTCATACGCATATCCTGCGAATGGTAATGCAGATATCCGTAAAGATCCGCATAAGCGCCTATTTCGAGAGCCGCGCCTACACTGCCGAGGTCATTCAGTCCCAGGAGTGAAACAGATACCTTACCCTCTATTCCCGCTTCTACTCCGAGATAACCGTAGGCATACATATCAAATATGTAACGGTCGTCACCCGCCATTATAAATCTGTAGACATTTATAGATGACGGATTTTTGATATTACCGCGTATTCCTATGCCCTTTGCCTGAAGTACGGACGCTTCCATACTTATACCTGCCGCAAACGACACATTTACGACAAAATTCAGCTCCATCTTTACTGACAGTGGGAATATCGGCATAAACGTTGCACTGAACAGATTTACCTCGCACAGTCTGATCGCTCCGCCCTTGCTGTCAAGCATCTCCTGTACGTCCTTTATGATATTACTGCTGTCTTTATCCTCGCCGTTTAAGATCGCTTCTATCTCAACAGAAACATCCCTCTTGTTTTCTTCGCTGTTATTATTGTTGCCGTCCTCTTCTTCATCGGCTGAGCTTACAAGTATCTTGAAGGATACGTCTGTCTGTGACAGCGGCAGGAACTTTGCGTTGAAATCGCGCTTAGAGTTTACCGAGCCGCCTACTCCGATAATGAAATACTCGCTGATCGCAACCTCTGCATCGAGCTTGACCTTATTTTTGAGCGTCACCTCATAGCTGAACGTGATATTCAGCGCCGTCCAGTCCTGTTCGTTAGGGAAGCCGTTGATAAAACTGAAATTACTGTTCTTTGCCGTACCGACCTTAGCACTGATGGTAAGTCCCTCCAGCAGCTCCTTGATATTCAGCTTTATCTGCTTGTCGTTCCAGTCAACACCGTCCATATAGGTGTTTGACATCAGCTCGAACGGTGCATTGCCGTCGCCGAGTTCTCTTACTGTCTTGCTGTCGTAAAGGGCTGCGGCAAGCATATATGTAAGCTGCTGTGTACCCTCGCCGTCATACAGCTTTGCAACAAGCTCCTCGGTATCGACCGACTCTGCAAGTACCTCGTTGTCAACGTACTTCTCGCTGAAATAAATGTCAAGCTCATCGTATATATCGTCAACGTCACTGCTTTCAACGAGTATCTTGTACTCATCTCCGACAAGCTCATATGATATAACGTTCATATAGCGCGACTTTTCACTGTCCTGCGCATTGTCTGAGAATATTACAGTGCCGTTTTCAATTCCGAGCGTTTCAAACTCGTCTTTGGATATACGGATATATTCGCCGTCTTCATCTTCCGTGATACGACCTGACGGGATCGTAACTATACCGTCCTTGAGCTTTACGTTGTTTGTTTCTTCCCTGTAGATGAACAGCGTTATTGTCTTTATCTGTTCATCGGGCAGTATATCCGAATTTATACCGCTGAAACGTACATTGTTATCTATAAGGCTCAGTACATATGCACCGCCCGCTGTCCAGCCTTCGGACGGCTTTACAGTATATGTGCCGCTTGCGGTGTTTTCAACGTCAAACTGCGGCATATCGCCGTATTCGCATTCTATACTGATTATATCATGTAGGTTTTCGCTTGTTATACCCGACTGTGAGATCAGTGAGAACGAAAAGTCCTCAGGAGCGTCAGAGATCGTTATCTCGTTATAATCAGGTGTTTCCGGCTTTATACCGTCCTCGTCATATCCCGCATAAAGCGTCATATCCTGCATAACAGGCTCGTCTTCGTAGAACTGCTCGGTGCACTCCTTGTCAAGATACCAGCCGTTATGTACAGCGCCTTCTTTTACTGTATCGGGCAGTCTGCCGACAGTTTCACCGACAGGCAGTGTAAGACTGTCGATCTCCTTGCCGCCCTGTGCGTCATATGTAACGGTTACGTTTCCGCCATACTCGCCTGCGGTCACTCTCGCCGTGAACGTCTTTTTCACTCCGCCTGCGGTAACGTCCTTTGTTACCGTTATATCCGCACTGCGCGAAATATCCGCTTTTATCTCATCTGCGGCAACGTCAAGCGGCAAAGCCGACGAAAGTAGCGATGCGCAAAGCACAAGCGCCATAAGATTTTTAGCCTTCTTCTTATTCAGAATAAGAAGCGCTACCGCACATACGACCGCAGTTATAAGCGGTATCACGGGATTTACGGTCACGCCTGTGTCGGGGCTTGCCGGCTTATCCGAATTTCCCGGCTCTTCGGGAACGGCAACGACAGCCGAAAATACATTATCATAGCTTAATGTACCGCCTGCTCTGAGTTCGTCTTCAGTGCCTTTAAGGCTTCCGCTTTTAAGCCGGTAGCCATCGGGAGCCGTCAGGCTGTAAGCTATATCACTCAGCTTGTTTTCCCCTGTGTTTTTTATTCTGAGCGTTACGGAAATATCTTCGCTTTCCGCATACTCCTCCTTGTCGGTGATAAGCTCTGCCGAAAGTGCCGAAGCTTCTGCGGCGTAAACCGCCAACGAAACTGTTGACAATATCAGCAGCAACGCAAAAAATACCGACAATATGGTTTTATATCGGTGCTTTTTCATAGATACCATATAAACTACCGTCCTTTCTCTGAGTGTTTGAAGTATCGAAAAGTATAACAGTCTGTCGCTGAACTGTATAATTTTCACAAAAGCGGTATACGGGAGATAGCCACAAGGCAGACCGCAGAGATACCGCTCCCGATCCAAGCAACACCAGCCACCCCATTTTAATATTTACAAGAGGTTTTCGACAGTCTGCTGAAGTATAGTTTTCTTATTCTATTTTATAATAAAAAAAGGCGGCTTTTCCAAATCTTGCAGAATTGTAAGAAAAAATACACGTTGCATCAGCACTCTTTTTAAATCGTTTCGCAACTGTTAAAATCATACAAAACAGTTTTATAATTTTGTCTATTTTGTGCATATTGTTAAAACAGCATTGACTTTTACAGTAAAAAATTGTATAATAGCGTTAGCATTACAGTTTGGGAGGATATCATATGAGCTTTTTTGATAAAGACGGCAACAGCCGCCATGATTGGAATATATTTCTGGATAACTTCCCCACTATCGGTGTATTTAAACTTCCGCACGACCTGAACGAAGCATACTATGACAAAAACGTTGCCGCAATGCTTCATATCAGCGGCGACAACATGAATAAAGAAAAGTTTTACGCTCTGCTTGACAGTCTGAACGAAAATCAGGTAGAGGGTCACAAGAATATATATATGTATACTGCCGGCGGAGAAACAAGCTACATAAAGATAAAGATAGTATATGATACAGACTATCTGCTCGGCTTTATACAGGACGTAACGCAGATAATGCAGGCGCGCAACCCGAAGGACGATATCAAAGAGTATGACGCGCTTACGGGTATGTACACACGCGACTACTTCATACGCCGTGTACGCAGTATGATAAGTCAGATAAGCGGCACCGCTCAATGCTGTATGGCGGCTGTACATATCAACGGTATAGAACGTGTAGACAGCGAGCTTAATTATGATAAGACATCACTTTGCATTGCCACGGCGGCAAACGCACTTAAACGTTTTAATTCTGAAAATGTCATCATAGGTGTGAAAAGCTACAAAGACTTTTTAGTTTTCTTCCGCCAGATGGCAAAAAAAGAAATTAACGATATTATAAAGAAAATGTACGATGCAGTCAGCAGGTGCAGACTGACCGATGAATTTGGAAATACCATAGAAACCCGCAGTGAAGCATTCACTATAACTGTAGGCTACTGCTGGTATCCTACGCAGGCGGCTACTATCGATATGATGATAAACTATGCCGACTTTGCACTTTTCAGAGCCAAAGCGCTCGGAAGCATAAACAGGGAGTTTTCGGCAGAAGAATATGTTACGGAGTGCAACAGCTATTCCGATTCAAAGCTTCTGACGAGCCTTATTGACGACAACAATTTCAGTTACTGCTTCCAGCCGATAGTATCGACCGTTGACGGTTCTGTTTATGCCTATGAGGCGCTTATGCGTCCTAAGGGTTCGTCGCCGCTCGATATACTCCGCATTGCACGCGAGCACGGAAAGCTGTATGACATAGAGCGGCTTACTTTTGAGAATGTCCTTGAGATAGTCAGCAAGAACCGTTCGCGTTTCGGAGAAAAAAAGATATTCATAAATTCTGTGCCGGACCATATGATAACAGAGTATGATTTTAACAGACTGTGCGAAAAGTACGGCGATATAATGCCTCAGCTGGTAATTGAATTTACAGAGCAGGCGGATCTTACAGATGAAAAGATAGCAAAACTGCGGCAGCTGTTCAAATCACACGGCTGTATGATCGCGATCGATGATTACGGAAGCGGTTATTCAAACACTGCGGCGGTTCTCAGTCTGCAGCCCGATGTATTGAAGATCGACCGCTCGCTTATTACAGATATCAATACAAACGTCAAAAAACAGCACTTCCTGACAGGAATTATCGATTTTGCAAGGCTGAATAACATTAAGGTCCTTGCCGAGGGCGTTGAAACATATGACGAGATGAGCGTTACTATACGCAGAGGTGCAGACTATATACAGGGCTTCTACACGGCAAGACCGCAGAAAGAAATCGTCCCCGATATATCGGATACTATTGCCGAGCAGATGAGAATGCTCAATATGCACCGTCCCAATATAAAGGTAGCTCGATATTATACCGTAAAGGACGGCAAAAACGAAAAATTAGATATTGAAAAAATGCTTTCCGAGCGTTACACAGGAGTTATAGTCGAAAGCGCTTCGGTTCATCTTACGGCTAACGGCTGTGATAATGCCACATTTGTGATAAAGACCGAAAACGGTTCAAAATGCAGGATCACACTTGATAATGTGAATATCAAGAGCGGTATGCGTCAGTGCATACAGATAGGCGAAAATTCCGATGCTACAATAGAGATCAAAGGTCAGAACACACTTAACTACGACGGTATACTTGTACCCGACACAGCAAAGCTTACAATAACCGGTGACGGAAGTCTTTATATTGACTCATACAGAAATGACGGCTGTTGTATAGGAAGCAGTTATAACGATACTTTCGGAGAAATAACGATAGATATGACCGGCAGTATTGAGATGCAGGCAAACGGAGATCACGGTATCTGTATCGGCGGCGGTGTGTCATCAAGCGAAATGCCGATAAAACTGCTGGGCGGCAGCATAAATATGTCATCGACCGGAAAAGACTGCATAGGCGTGGGCTCATATGATGGAAGCTGCGGCATCGAAACAGGCAACGCCATTATAGATATAAACTGTTCCGGCGACAACGCGGTAGCTCTCGGCTCACTGTGCGGATATGTGGATATAAGAATAAACGGCACAAAGCTCATACTGAGAGCGCTTGGCATACGTGCAGGTTGCGTGGGCGCGCTCTCTGCGCTTGACGGTGATAATCCATCAAGTATAGATATCCGTAATGCTTCATTCGATCTTCTTATGAAGGCAATGCGCGGTGCGGCTGTCGGCTGTCGCAAGACCGAATGCAACATAAATATAAATAGCTCCGACTTTAAAATTCATATCGAAGGCGAACAGGTTGCCGGTATAGGCAGCTCTGAGGGAAAAGGAGCTCTGTGCGCCGCAGGAAGTGATATACAGATCACTTCTATCTCAGGCACTTATTCGGTAGATGTAGGCTTTACAAACGGCAAGACTGCTCTTAATAACACAACGATAAATTCAGCTATGATAAACGACCCCGACTATCATGAGCCTGTACGCATGATACAATAATATTGACATTTAAGCGTCCCGCTGTAGGAACATTTTCTTACAGCGGGACGTTATTTTCGCACGCAAAAGCGCCGATAATGCGCAATTACATTTCGTGTTTTCGTTCCTAAATGTCAAATTTGTCACACTTTTAAGAAGATTTTGTGAAAATTAGCACTCCCCTATTGACAGTGCTAAAAAGTGTGCTATAATGTAGTTGTACAAAGAAAGAGAGAGGGTCTCCGGAAGGTACAAGGGCAACAAATGTTCGGCACTGCGTTTAAAGAACAGACCGCTTTGGAATGAATGGAGGAATGACTTATGTTACCCGCAATTTTCAATGAAAACTTATTTGACAATTTCTTCGATGATGATTTTTATATGCCGTCGGTATTCGGCGGTAAGAACGATCCGCTTTACGGCAAACACGCAAAGAACGTTATGAAAACAGATGTCCGCGAAACCGACAACAGCTATGAGCTTGATATCGATCTGCCGGGCTTCAGGAAAGAAGATGTATCGCTGAAGCTTGACAGCGGCTACCTTACGATCACTGCTTCCAAAGGTCTTGAAAAGGACGAAAAGGAGAAGAAGGACGGCAAGTACATCAGACGTGAACGTTATGATGGTCAGTGCAGCAGAAGCTTCTATGTAGGCGACGGCGTACAGGCTAAGGACGTTGGCGCAAAGTTTGAGGACGGTATTTTAAAGGTATCTGTTCCTAAAGCCGCACCTCAGGTCGAAACGGATAACGTAATTGCTATCGAATAAACCTTACGGTTTATTGCAGAAGAATGTGAATAACCGAATTGTCGGCAGTGGGAGTTTTCCCACTGCCGATATTTTTCGGAAAATTTTTAATAAAACCTATTGATTTTGTAGACAATAGGGTGTATAATATAAATCGGACTAAATCGGTCGTGTTTATCGTACCGCTTAACAGTGCGGAATGCGGCATTTAGCATAAAGAATAAAAGAAAGGATCGGTAGTATAAATGCTGAAAACAACGATATACCTTGACAATGCGGCTACCACTAAGGTAAGCGATAACGTCCTTAACGCTATGCTGCCCTATCTTAAAGAGGAATACGGCAACCCCTCCTCGATCTACACACTGGGAAGAAATTCCGCAATAGCTGTGAACAAGGCAAGACATCAGGTCGCGCAGGCGCTCGGCTGTGAGGACAGCGAGGTTTATTTCACAAGCTGCGGCAGTGAAAGCGACAACTGGGCTATAAAGAGCACAGCAAAGATGATGGCTCAGAAAGGCAAGAAGCACATAATCACTTCTGTATTTGAGCATCACGCAGTTCTGCACACACTGGATGCGCTCAAGAAAGAGGGCTTTGAGGTAACATACCTCCCGGTTTACTCAAACGGTATAGTTAAAGTCGAGGACGTAGCAAATGCTATCCGCCCCGATACAGCCCTTGTTACGATAATGTACGCCAATAACGAGATCGGTACGATCCAGCCTATTCCCGAGATCGGTGCACTGTGCAATGAGAAAGGCGTGATCTTCCATACAGACGCAGTTCAGGCTATCGGTAACGTCCACATCAACGTAAAAGAGCAGAACATAGATATGCTTTCCCTCAGCGGTCATAAAATACACGCCCAGAAAGGCTGCGGCGTTCTTTATGTAAACAAGAAATACCGCCTTCCCCCGTTCATTGACGGCGGCGCTCAGGAAAGAGGCAGACGTGCAGGTACAGAAAACGTTCCCGCGATAGTAGGTCTTGGTGTTGCTATAACAGACGCTGTAAACGGCGTTGACGCAAAGAACGAGAAGCTCAAGAAGTTCAGCGACAAGATCTACAGCGAGATAATGAAGATCGACCGTGTTCACCTGAACGGCGACAGAGAAAAGCGTATGCCGAGTAACCTCAACTTCTCATTTGAGGGCGTTGAGGGCGAAAGCTTACTGCTCCAGCTCGATCTTCAGGGCATTGCCGCTTCAAGCGGTTCAGCCTGCACATCGGGTTCACTCGACCCCTCACACGTTCTGCTGAGCATAGGACTTCCACACGAGGTGGCTCATGGCTCACTGCGTATCTCAATGTCAGAGTACACGACTGAGGAAGAGATAGACAAGCTGATTGAAGTTCTCCCGGTTATAGTAAACAAGCTCAGAAGTATGTCACCCCTGTGGGATCACATAATCAAGGGTGAAACATTCAAGATAAAGTAAGTATACACTATATTTGAAAGGAAGTATTACTGATGATTTATTCAGAAAAGGTAATGGATCATTACGCTAACCCCAGAAACGTCGGTGAAATCGAAGACGCTAACGGTGTAGGCGAAGTAGGCAACGCAAAATGCGGTGACATAATGAAGATGTACCTCAAGATCGAGGACAACACAATAAAGGATGTTAAGTTCAAGACGTTCGGTTGCGGTGCGGCTATTGCAACAAGCTCGATAGCTACGGAAATGATAAAGGGCAAGCCCTTATCGGAAGCGCTTAAGCTTACAAACAAGGCGGTTGTCGAGGCACTTGACGGTCTGCCGCCGGCAAAGCTCCACTGCTCTGTTCTTGCCGAGCAGGCGATCAAGGCCGCTATTGCGGACTACTACACAAGACAGGGTATCGATCCCACACCTTTTGTGGGTGAGATCAAGGAAGATCACTGCGACAGCTGCTGCGGTATATGACCTTATAAGTAAAGATGAAGGTTGTGACACGACCTAAAAAAGAAAAAGTGAGTCGAAGCGCAAAGAATAGTGCGCTCGGCTTACTTTTTTTGATATGTTGAGAAATTCTGTTTTTAGTGTACTTCTGTTATACAGTTTTAGCAATTAACATTGATAGCAGGCT
>OLZH01000152.1_pt1 | contig 32252 bp, 34 predicted proteins | sample 1673821 | NCBI WGS metagenome assembly OLZH01 (sample SAMEA103958128, study PRJEB25191) | human gut metagenome | reverse complement strand
CCGATTTGAATTAAATTATCCAATGTTATGTACACAGCTTCACCTCCTTTCAAAGCGCTTTCGCGCTTTCGGGAGATGAATTGACCGCCTGGCGTCCAAGGTTTCCCTCAAAGAGAATTATATCATATATTGTATTTGTATGTCAATAACTGAATAGCACAGAGCTTTGAATTACATCGAGGCTCTTTTTCTATTTAATCAAGCAATTTCTTATACGTTAAGTCAATGAGAAAAGCGCCGAGCGGAGCGGTGATAATTATTGACAGCACGGCTACAGTCAGCACGATATTTCCGCAGGAAAGCCCCATTGCAAGCGGAACTCCGCCGATCGCCGCCTGAACTGTGGCTTTAGGCAGATATGCAAGACAGCAGAATAACCTCTGCTTGAACGGAATCTTCGTTTTGATAAGGCAAACCGCAACGCCTGCCATTCGAAACAGCAGAACGGCGAAAATCAGTATCACTGCGGATATGCCTGCGCTGACGGCATAGTTTATATCCACTGCCGCACCGACAAGCACGAACAGTACAATCTCTGCGGCAACCCAAATACGACCGAAGCGGGCGGAAAGTCGCTCGGCGGCTTCGGGACGTATTTTGTTAATCGTTATTCCGCTTGCCATTACCGCTACAAGTGACGAGAACGGCACTACCGCACCGAACGTATCTTCTACAGTACACAGCAGGAACGAAACGCTCACAAGTATAAGCAGTTTTGCGGTGTCGCGGATATGTATCAGCTTCACCAGCTTGCCGAGAATAAAGCCGACAAGTATTCCGGCGGCGATGCCGAGTATCAGCGACACGGGGATCTTTGCAAAGTCGAGGGCGTTTACCGTACCGCTCTGTGCAAGACCTGTGAACACGGAGAACATCACTATTACAAATACATCGTCAACGGACGCTCCGGCTAAGATAAGCTGGGGTATGCTGTACTTCTGACCGCGGTTTTCTTCCATAAGCTTCAGCATTTTGGGGACGATTACGGCGGGCGATACCGCGCCGACGACAGAGCCCATTACAAGCGCATCGGTAAGCGATATCCCGAGCAGGGCAGGGGCTAACAGCGCCATACCGAGTATCTCAAAGCAGGCAGGCACAAAGCACATCAGCACGGCAGGTCTGCCGACTTTTTTCAGGTCGGCGAGGTTCAACGAAAGTCCTGCTCGCATAAGGATAATCACGAGGGCAATTTTGCGCAGCTGTGCCGAAATATCAAGCACGGAGCTGTCTATCAGCGAGAAAACGTGAGGACCGAGCAATATCCCGACACCGAGCATACCTATAAGGGCGGGCAAGTGCAGTTTTTTACACAGTTCTCCTGCAAGAAAGCCGAGCAGGAAAATAAGGGCGAGTGAAAATAGCATAAAAATATCTCCTTTTGCAGTAGAACGGCAAAACAAAAAAGCCGACAGCTACTGCGTAAAATGCAGAAGTCATCAGCTTAAAATTTTATAATTCAAAGCGGTTAGGGCTAAAGCCTCAGGGAGAACATCATTCCCTTTATTACGGGTTTATTATAGCATTACATAGCCCGGTTGTCAAGAGGGCATGATCACAGCGAGAGCAAAAGTCGGCTTACAAAAAATATTTTTGGAACAGGTTGACAATACCACATTCCTGTGCTAAAATAAAACTGCGACACAATTCAATATTTAAACTGTACAAGTATTCATTTTTACTACGGTAAAAGTGCATGCTCTATTTTCGTATACTTGTACAGGATATGAATTGTGTCGCAGCAATCGGAGTTGTGCATTTTTCGGTGCGTGGCTTCGGCTGCGCACTTTTTTATTTCAGAAAGGAATATGAAAATATGAAAGCGAAGAAATTTTTAGCGGTTGCTACAGCGGTTACACTTTTGATCTCATTGACCGCCTGCGCAGGCACAGGCAATGAGCAGGCAAGCAGTGCGGATAAAAGTACATCGGATATAACAGACAGCATTCCTTCTTCGGTTGACGAATCATCGGATACGGTCACGCAGTCTAAAGAAGAAACGACAGTAAATACCGAGAGCACAACTGCGGCTACGACCTCTGCCGCTTCGACAGAAGAAACGACAGCCAGCACGGAGAGCACAACAGCGGCTACGACCCCTGCCGCTTCGGTTGAAGAATCAACTGATACAGTTACCGAATCAAAGGCTGAAACAACGGTAGGTACAGTCGGTACAACCGCTGAAATCCCTGCGACAGAAGCTCCCGTAACGACTAAAGCAGAAACAATAGCACCGACTCTTTCAAAGAACGAAAGATATGTGTATGATGAAGACGGTAATGTGGTTGATAAAATAAAGGTTAAGGTAGTTGACGGGGTTACATATACTGTCGAGGATAAGAGTAATGAACAGCATATAATTGGCGAGGTACCACTTTATGCTAATGAGCCAGAATTCCCATATGGCGAAGCTATTACGTTGGCACAGATAATGGCGGCTTTTAAAGGTTGTAATGTATCTCAGCAGGAAATATTTGAGAAATACGTTAAGTTTTATGATCCTAGTGATTGGTATGAAGAAGATGGTATTAAAAAAGGTCCTAATTTAGATCCTGGATATTTGCTTATCGACCCAAGAACGAAAAGAAAAGATAACACCTTCACCAACACTGGCAACGAAGAATATTATACGATGAAAATATTAGATGACAACAATATAAGCTATTTCGAGTATAAAGCCGCAGGCATAGATGTTTCAGATTTCACACAGGTAAAGGAATATATAGATAGAGGCGAAATAGCATTTGTTACCGTTGATAAAAGTTCTGACTATGATGATGTTTGGTCATGGCTAGCAGTCATTATGGGAGATAACACTATAATAGAGGTTTATAATTATAGAATCGATGTCGTTTTAATAGGATATATCGAAAATAAATATATCACATATAATGTTGTTGATGAGAAACGGTATAGCTATAACAAAATTGGTTCTTTAATGGGGTTATAAAAATTCAACAAATCTCATACCTGCACGAAATGTGCCCGTTGGACGAAAACGCAAAGCAAATACTCTCCGACTGCTTTGATAAAATGAAACTGTCCGCAAGAGCATATGACAGGATACTTAAAGTCGCGCGCACATGCGCAGACCTTGCGGGAGGCGAGATAATAAGGCGGCAGGATATATCTGCGGCTTTAAATTTCAGAAGTCTTGACAGGAAGTATTGGAGGCACGGTAAAATAACCATTATTTTACCACTTTATCATCTTTATACAGGGCAGTGAAATATCTGACAAATCAATCTCGTTTTACTGCCGCAGAATTATTTCATTTCTAAGTTTGTCAATCTGTTGTGTGTAAGTAAGAAAAGGCTTTGGCATTTTATAAATCCCCAAAAAAGTAAAAGGGAGTTTCCGCAGAAACTCCCTCGGTCGCAGTCCACACGGGCTTCTGCAACTCGATCACTTTGTACATAATATCACTTTACAACAAAATTGTCAAGCTGTAAATATGCGCTATTATTATATTCCGTTTGCACTAAAATAATTACTGTTACTCAAACTATCGTCAATATCCGCCGGTAACGGAGGTGTAGCAAAACTCAAACTGTCAGAACGGCGAATTTGTAGCGGCTCACAGCCGCTTACTCAATATTCTGTATCTGCTCCCTGATCTTCTCAATCTCGCTCTTCATATCCACAACAAGTCTTGTTATGCGGATATCTGCCGCCTTTGAGCCGATAGTGTTGGTTTCTCTGTTGATTTCCTGCACCAGGAAATCAAGCTTTCTGCCTATCTCCTTGTCGCTGTCGAGCATTGAACGCAGCTGTGAAAGGTGGGAGTGCAGACGTACCGTTTCTTCGTCAACGGCTGTCTTTTCGGAGAATATAGCCGCCTCGGTGAGTATTCTCTGCTCGTCAATATCCGATGAGCCGAGTATCTCTTTGAGCTTGTCCTCTAATTTCTTACGGTATGCGGCGGTGCTTTCGGGCGAGTATACCTCGACCTTGCTTACCATATCCTCTATTACATCTGCCTTTTCGAGTACATCAGCCTTGAGTGCCGCACCCTCTGTTTCACGCATTGCAATGAACTTGTCGAGTGCCGAGCCGACTACCGATGAAATATCAGCCCAAAGCTGTTCCTCGTCTGTTTCTTCCTTTATCACCGTGAATACATCGGGTATTCTGAAAAGGTCGGAGGCGGAGAGGTCGTCCGTTATGCCAAGGTCGGGAGCGATAGTGCGGATAGCTTCTATGTACTGTGAGGCTATCTGCTCGTTTACCTTTACCGAGGTGTCCTTTACGTCTATGTTGTAAACGAGGAGCGACAGCTCGACCTTACCTCTTGTTATCTTTTCCTTGAGCATTGTTTTCAGCTTAGGCTCAAGGTACTGGTAGTTGCGTGGGAGCTTTGACGAAAATTCAAAGAACTTGTGATTGACACTTCTGATTTCGGCTATTATTTCTCTGCCGTTGATTACAGCCTGTTCTCTGCCGAAACCCGTCATACTTCTTATCATGGTGGGTATCCTTTCTGTTTTTATATTTCTCTGTTGGGGAGCTACGCCACAAACCCCATTTATAGATATATTATATTTTCAGTTCGCCGCTTTCGAGCATTGATTGTGCGGCAAGTAATATTCCTGTTTTGCCGGACGGATAGGTGATACCGCCCTGCAGCCATACGGCATATGGTTCTCTCAGCGGTGCATCTGCGGAAAGCTCAATGCTTGCGCCCATTGTAAATGCACCCGCCGCCATTATGACCTTGCTGTCATATCCGGGCATATCCCACGGCTCGGGAGTTGCCATAGAGTCAACCGGCGAGCCGCCCTGAATGCCCTTGCAGAACGCGCAGAGCGCATCGGGTGTGCCGAGCTTTATCGCGGCGATTATATCCGTCCTGTCATGGTCGTACTTCGGGAATGTTTCATAACCGAGCAGTGAGAAGAATGTGCAGGCGAAAACCGATGTCTTTACCGCGCTTTCAACTATCTGCGGAGCTAAGAAGAAGCCGAGGTACATACCTCTGTTCTCATCGAGTGAACAGCCGACCTCTTTACCCGTTCCGACTGTTGTCAGACGGTAGCTGCAAAGCTCTATCAGATCCTTTCTGCCTGCTATGTAGCCGCCTGTGCGGGCAATAGCACCGCCGGGATTTTTGATAAGACTGCCGATTATAAGATCAGCGCCGACCTCGGTAGGCTCGCGCTTTTCCACAAACTCGCCGTAGCAGTTATCGACCATTATAATTGCGTCACTGTTTACGCTCCTGACAGCACTGATTATCTCGCCTATCTTGTCTACAGACAGCGACTCGCGGAGCGAATAACCCCTCGAACGCTGGATATATGCTACCTTACAGCCCTTTGCGGCTGCCGCCTTTATACCGTCAAGGTCGGGCGTACCGTCAGGGAGCAGATCCACCTGCGCATACTTTACACCGAACTCCTTAAGTGAGCCGCCGTGTTCGCCGTTTATTACCTCTGTCAACGTGTCATAGGGTGCGCCTGTTACGCAGAGCAGTGTGTCGTTCGGACGGAGTATGCCGAACAGGGCAGTGGAGAGTGTATGCGTACCGTTTACAAAGCTGTGACGGACAAGTGCGTCCTCGGTATGAAAAACCTCGGCATATACCATGTCGAGCTTATCTCTGCCATCGTCGTTATAGCCGTATCCGATAGTGCCTTTAAGGTGCATTTCGCTGACACGGTTGTTTATGAATGCCGAGAGTACCTTGTTTCCGTTGTACTCTGCGGTTTCGCTGATTTTCGCAAACTGTTCGCTTGCCATTTCTTCGGCTTTTTTTGCGGTTTCAAGCAGTCTGCTGTCAATATTGAAAAATTCCATTTTTATCCTCTTGTTATTTCATACGCTGTGCCTGTCGCCGTAAAACCGCAGTTTATATAGAACTGCCGGACGTTTTTTTTGCAGGCAAGCGTTATTTTTCTGTTGTCAAGTAACCGGGCGGCACTGCTAAGAAGCGCCTTTCCGACACCGTTTTTCTGCATATCCTGTCTTACTGCGATGTGGGACAGAAAGCAACTTTTATCATCGCCGTAAAGCACTGTCGCAGTCGCAACGGGAATATCACCGCTGTACATTACTATAAGTCGCGAAACGTCGTGACGTACACGGTGACAGGTGTCGGCGTACCAGTCATCAAACTGATTATCGCTGAGCGCAAATCCGCTTTTCAGTATCTCAAATACCGTGCGGTAGTCCTCGGTAAACTCCGCTTTCAGCAGATCGTTACACACGGCAGGCATTTTGCCCGATGTCATTATATAAAGCGTTTCGGATTTTTCCGAAAGTCTGATATCCGACATTACAGCCCTCGCGCCGAGCATATCGGAAAACGCAAGCAGGCTTTCTGTATCTGCATTTTCATTACCGTGAACATAAAGCTCACCGCCGTAATAAAGCGCAAGAGTATTATTGCCCTCATAGAATGTGCAGAAGTCGTACCCTGTGCCGTAAGCCCTGTAATACGCATTTATCCGCCCGACTATCACATTGTCTGACAGATAATCGGGCGGCAGTGCGCCGTATATTCTTTTTATCATTTTTCCGCAAGCGCAAGATACATTGCATATGCAAGCGTTGCGGTGCTTTGTACATCGCTTTTCTTTATCATACATGACGGTGAGTGCAGATATCTGCACGGAACGGACAGTGCTACCGTCCTTATACCGCCGACAGAGGTATGAATTGCGCCGCTGTCGTTACCGCCTGCAACCAGCGTCTTTGTCTGACAGGGAACACCTATCTCCTTTGCCTTTTCAAAGCCGAGGTGATAAAGCTCACGGTCGTATATAGTACCTCTGTCCATATAGCTTACCACGCAGCCCTTGCCAAGCTCGCATACACGCTTTTCGCCGTCATTGCCCGCAAAGTCGCAGGCCGTGGTGGTTTCAAGGACGATAGCATAATCGGGCTTTACCGTGTAAGCGGCAACCTTTGCACCACTTGTGCCTATCTCCTCCTGCACAGTAAACACGCAGGTAACGTCATATGGCAGATCCTTATTCAGCATATCTATCATTATGGCACAGCCTATCCTGTCGTCAAGCGCTTTTTCACGCAGATAGCCGTTGCCAAGCTCGGTATAGTCGCTCTTAAAATATGCGCAGTCACCGGGCGAAACGTATTTTTCCGCTTCTGCTTTTGATGAAGCGCCGATGTCTATTGTCAGTGTGTCAAGCTTTACCGGGTTATCGCGCTCTTTGGGCGACTGCTGGTGAACTGCTTTACCGCCGACTACTCCGACAGTGCCGTTTTTGAAGTGCAGCTGTCTGCCTATAACGACCTCGGGGTTTATTCCGCCGACAGTCGTGAATTTCAGATTACCGTCATCGGTGATATAGGTCACGATAAATCCGACCTCGTCCTGATGGGCGGCAAGCATGACCTTGTTTTTCGGCGTCTTAGCACCCTTTTTATTTACTATGATGTTGCCCAGCGGGTCGATCTTTGTATCACAGTCGGAGGGGAGCAGTGACAGTATCAGCTTTGTTACATCACTCTCATCACCGCTTGTACCGTCGGCAAGGCACAGCTTCTTTATGATATCAAATAATTCAGCCATTAGCGACACCGCCTTTCATGGCAAAAGCCGCGATCAGCTTTGCTGTGGATATAACGTCCTCGGTGTCTATTATCTCGGCGGGGGTATGCATAAATTTCAGAGGAATTGACAGCGTACACGCTTTCGCGCCCGACTTGTTCACACTCATCGTATCGGCATTTGTGCCTGTTTCTCCGCCCATAACCTCAAGCTGATACGGGATATTCTCCGTCTTAGCAAGAGCTATCAGACTGTTCGACAGCTCTCTTGAAAGTGACGGCGCTATGCCTATCATAACGCCCTTTGACATATCGGCACATTTTGCCCTGTCACTGTCGGGAGTTTTCGCAAAGCTTACGTCCATTTCAAGAACATAGTCGGGATCAAGGTCATATACCGCTATCTTTGCGCCGCGTTCGCCTGTTTCTTCCTGAGTGGTGAACGATACGTCAAGGTCGAACATAAGCTCCTTACCTTTAAGCATTTCAAGAGCAACCAGTATAGAAGCTACTCCGCACCTGTCGTCAAGCGCACCTGCACAGTATTTTGTGCCGAGCATAGCTGTAGGCTCACAGTCAAATGTTATCCTGTCGCCAAGCTCCATACGGCTTTCAAGCTCAGATTTCGTGTAGCCTGTGTCGATAACAAGCTCTTCTATTTTCGGCACTCCGTCACCGCTCTTTACATGAGGAGGAAGAACGGATACAACGCCCTTTACCTTTTCCTTGCCGTGGATCGTCACGCTCTGTGCCGCAAGCACACGTCTGTCAGGACCGCCTACCGCGCCGACCTTTATAAATCCGTTATCGTCAATAAACGATACGATAAGTCCCACCCTGTCAATATGCGCATCAAGCAGCAGCTTACGTCTGTTGCCCGTACTTTTTATATGTCCGATAACGTTTCCGAAATCGTCAATGTTGCAGTCGTCCGTGTAGCTTTCAAGCATAGACAGTGCAATTTCGGACGCACTTTTTTCATCGCCCGAAACACCGTCAGCACTGCACAGACTGTACAGCATACTGTTAATATCCATTGTCATCTTTCTTTCATAGCTTAATATAAGCCGTCCATTTTGATCTTTTCCTTGACTCTTTCAAGCTCGGCTATAAACTGCTCGTCAAGCTTGCTTAAGCTGTAGCCCTTGGGGAAGATAAGCACGTCTTTATTTACCTTGTAGGGAATGTCACATTTCAGCTGAACCATTCCGTGCTGTTCAAGACAGCTTTTGGGAACGGGAGAAACCCACATATATGTGTTGTGCAGGTTTCCGAGCAGGTCAAACTGGCTTCCTCTTTCATAAACATAGATACGCTTTTTACGATGCTCTGCGGCATTTGCCCTTGATACCTTTGAGAATGAGAGAGATGGTGTCGAAAGATCGCCGTGTACTATCTCGATGTAATCCTCAAGGTCGGAATATTTTACTATACTGTCCGGATTTTCCTTTGCGAGCGGGCTGTCCTTATTAACAAGAAGCTTGTATTCAAACTCCCATAAAGGGCGGTATTTCAGATTTTTTCCGTCAAGCATGGCAAAATATTGCTTTTCGTGGATATTCTGATACCTGATTATGCCCAGCTTGAAATCAAAATTCATGATGTTGTTTATTGCGTCCATCGAATTTGTTTCCTTGAAGTTGATGGATATCTCCTTGTCGGTGTCAAGCAGGCTCACAAAGTTTGAAAATGCCTTTGTGATGTAGGTAGCTCTGGGCACTGAGATGCTGAAACGCACAGCATCATCGACCTTAGGCTTGTACAGTGATACCATTTCATCAAACTGGTCAAGCACCGCCTTTGCATAGCCTAAAAATTCGCCGCCCTTTTCCGTCGGAGCGACCCCCTTTGTCGTCCTGCGGAATATCGTGATACCTATTTCGTTTTCCAGTTCTTTTATAGCCTTACTGAGATTAGGCTGTCCCATAAATAGATTGTTTGCCGCCTTTGTGATCGAACCGGTTTTTTCGATCTCAACCGCATATTTAAGATGCAGCAGGTTCATTGAAAACCATATCCTTTCATCACAGAGGGAAAACCTCTGTTAAATTATAACCCTTTAATATATTTAATTTTCTTTTTTAGGTTCAACGTGTGTAAAAGACTGTATTGCCTCTGTTATAGTCTTTTCGTGTGCAAGCTTGCCGTACTTGTCAACCTCTGCCTTGTTCTTTTCGCCGTGTGTCAGGCAGCCTGCTCCCCCGATGCAGCCTCCGACACAAGCCATACCCTCAATGAAGTTGTTGGGCAGAAGATTTTTAGATGCACGCATAAGTGCACGCTTGCATTCTTCTATACCGTCACAGGACAGACCGTTCAGCTTGAACTCCTCATTGCCCTGTTCTTTAAGTGCTTCTGCGACTGCATCGGCAAGACCGCCGCAACGTGCGAAAATTCTGCCGTAGTACGAAGCGTTGTCAAGCTCTGTTCCCTCAAGCTCGGATACCTCTATCTCCTTACTGTCAAAGATAGCCTGCAATTCTTCAAACGTCATTGCCCAGTCAACATAGGGTTTTACCTTATCCCACTGTACTTCCATCTTCTTTGCGGTACAAGGTCCTATGAATACTACCTTGGCTGTAGGATCGCTGTCCTTGATGAACTTTGCTATTTCAGCCATAGGTGATAAGTTGTGCGAGATCTTGTCGACCATAGTCGGGAACGCTTTCTCGATGTACATTACGAATGCGGGACAGCATGAGCTTGTAAGGAAGCCCTTTTCGGCAAGCTCCTTTGACTCCTTGTATGCTACCATATCCGCACCGAGAGCCGCCTCAACAACGCTGTGGAAGCCTAACTGCTTGATAGCCGTTACGACCTGATCCAGCTTTGCATAGCTGAACTGGCTGGCGATCGAGGGAGCTACAACGGCATATACCTTGTAGTTCTGATTGTTGTTACTGCCCTTTAATGTTTCTATGATGTCAACGATATAGGACTTGTCGCTTATTGCGCCGAACGGACAGGTATAAACACACGCGCCGCATGAAATGCACTTGTCGTTGTCAATGTGAGCCGCCGCCGAGCTTGTGTCTGTTGCTCTTGAGATAGCGCCTATCTTGCAGGCTCTCTCGCACGGACGCTTAAATTCCAATATAGCGCCGTAAGGACACACTTTAGCGCACTGACCGCAGTTTACGCACTTTGACTTGTCGATATGAGCCTTCTGGTGCTCATCAAAGGTGATAGCGCCCATACGGCATACATCTTCACAGCGGTGGGCGATACAGCCGCGGCACGCCTCAGTTACATCATAGCCGCCGACAGGACATTCGTCACAAGCAATATCGATGACCTCAATGACATTGGGGTTTGTAGGGTCGCCGCCCATAGCTATCTTTATACGTTCTGAAACGATCGCTCTTTCCTTGTAGATGCAACATCTCATAGTAGGCTTATCCTTGACGATGTTCTTTGCAACGTCATTGAAAAAGCTGAAGGAATCGGCAGGCTTCTCTGTACCCTCTGTTGTCCATGCGTGTTTTGCAACTTCTCTTAAAACCTTGTACTTTAAGTACTGTACCTTGGTGTCGAATTTTCTTAACTTCTTGTCCATTTTTATTTCTGCGGAGTTTCCCGCCGACCGCCTGTGCGGTCGCTCCTTTCACATAGTTTTTTCTGTTTGTTCTACTTTTTTATATCAGCTTTCTCTTTAGAAATAGCTTCAATCTGTTGCCAAACCTATATTTTAAATAATATGGGGTTTGGGGCGTAGCCCCAAGCGGGGTGAGGGCGGCAGCCCCACACTCAGCCCCTTTCCTGGGGAAAGGGGTTTGGGGATTGGGATAGAGAACTTGCTCTATTTTTAAAACAGGCTTTTTCTACAAGCTAAAGCTTTTCTTTAGAAATAGCTTACTTTTATCTTCTTGCCCATTTGCTTAAGGCATTTACTCAGCTCGTCAACAAGCTGCATTTTTATGTTGAACGTGATAGGCAGATTAGGGTTCTGGTGTGCCGCGTTGACCGCTCTTCCGACATAGAAATTTATATCGGTAGCGTCCTCAAAGAGCATTCTCGCTATGCACGATGCGCCGTCCTGAAGTATTGTCCAGTCATCGTACAGCTTGTTTTCTCCGAGGTAGTCCTTTGCGTAGTCAAGCACCTTGCTTATCGTGATAACGCCCTCGGTAACTATATCGACACCCTCTATTGTTGCCATAGGCGGGATATCGGGACTGATATAGTCAAGACACGGTATAACGGGTTTGCCTAAGAACTGTCCGGTAAGGGTAGATGTCGTACCGCCGCAGACGATATGCTTGCCCTCTTTTGAGAAGAACAGCGTCATCATCTTGTTAAGATCCTTGGGGTCGGACGGCGGTCCTATCATAAGGTTCACCTGTTCGCGCTCGCGAATCTTTATAACGCCGACAGTCGTATCATCACCGGGCGAGCCGCCGTACAATCTTACACACTCGTCAAGGAGCAGTGTGGCGAGAGCCTTTGCAGAGTACTCCCTGTCATATACGCCCTCCATAAATTCTATTATGTTATCCCGCTGCCAGCCGAAATTCAGCGATGAACCGACACCTGCATATATAGCGCCGTCGCTGGTGGTTATGAATGTATCATCAAGCTTAAGCTGTACCTTTGAGATGTATATCGTCTTGCCGTCTATCTGATTTATGGTTTTAGGATAGTCGAAATTCTTGCCGTCGCGCAGCATTATTACCTGCGGGTTGTCATACTGTATTATTTCAGCCTCTTTATTGTTTACCACCCTGATTATCGTAAAGGTCGAATATGCGACCTTTCGTACCTCACAAACCGGCAAGGTTGAAGCCATCGTTGCAACACAGTCCTCAACGCTCATATTATTTGCCATCATAGTGGATATGATTTTTGAGGTGAGAGTTGACAGTATTGAGGCTTTTACGCCGCTTCCCAGTCCGTCTGCCAACACAAACACGATTGAGTTATCATCTTGCTCAACAAGCTCGATATGATCGCCGCAGAGCTGTTCGTCATGCTTATTGACGCTCAGATAGCCTATATCGGTGCAGAAGCTGAACGCTTTACTGTTCATCATTTGACAGGTTCTCCTTGAGCTTCGTCAGTGCGACCTTTGTTTCGGCGGTCGTTTCACCGAGCAGAGATGCTATTTCCTGAACAACACGCATCTGCTTTTCTATTACCTTGTCGGTGACTGCGATGGTTTCGGCGGCGTTCTTTTCACGCTTTGACCTTGATATCTCTTCGCCGGTAATATCACGCATTATTGACATTATGATATGATAGCTCTTATCATATATTATCGTTTCCTCGACATACTTTCCGTACTCGGCAAGATATGTACGCTTGTTGTGGATATTCTCACCCGTGTTCATAACCTCAAGATACGATACGGGGTCGAGTATCCTTACAACCGGACAGCCCATAACATCGGACAGGCTCTTGATATTCATTATCTCACGCGCCGCCTTGTTTATCTGCTGTACTTCAAGATCCTCGCTGAGTACCATAATGCCATTGGGTGTATTGTTGATTATATTATCCGAGAAGCTCTCGGCTTTCTCCTTAAGATACGGCAGACACATTGTAAGATCTGCCTTGCCTTGCAGTATAGCTACCGCTTTTTCACGGCAGGTATCATAGCCGCAGCTTCCGCAGTTGAGCTCCTGCGAGGGATCGCTCTTGTTCATCTTGCGGAGTATCTCCTCTATCGCTTTACTTCCCGGCATAGTCTTCTGAACGCCGATGAAGGGGAGCGATTTTGTCATATCGGAAAGCTCTGTTGTGTCGAATTTACCGTTTCCGGCAAACTCATCAACAGCTCTTCTTTCGTGGATAACGCCCTCGTGCTTTTTATCCATAGCAGGACCGCCTATACAGCTGTTGATGCAGGCGGACATTTCTATAAAGCACTTTCCTACGTTGCCGTCTATAATATCGCGCAGAGCGTTACGGCAGTTCTCCACGCCGTCTATCGCCATATAGAGATATTCGGGGTTGTCCTTGTTCATCGAGCGCAGAATGCCCGATGTTGTCGGATACAGCCTTGTCTTTGCTCTGTCGCTTCTTCCGGCATTGTCGGAGATGGGACAGACTTCAATATTTTCTTCCTTGAGCCAGCCCGTAAGCTCCTCGAATGTGAGCACGCAGTCTATCGCGCCCGCATATGCGTCAGCCTCTGCCTTTTTAGAAAGGCACGGACCGATGAATACGGTGTGACAGCCCGGATATTTCTTCTTGAGTATCTCTCCGTGTGCAAGCATGGGCGATTTCACCTGTGCAAGATAAGGCAGAGCCTGAGGGTAGTATTTCTGTATAAGGGTGTTTACCGTGTGACAGCAGGAGCTGATTATTATCTTGTGCTCGCCGTCAGCTACCAGCTTTTCATACTGTGCGGTAACAAGCTGAGCGCCCTCGGCGGTTTCCTCCGCCCCGGCAAAGCCCAGCTTTTTAAGAGCATCGTTGATTGAGTTTATGCCAACGCCGTCATAGTTTGCGACAAAAGACGGAGCGATGCTGACATACACGGGAGTACCCGTGTTGATAAGCTCTTTTGCTTTATTTACATCGTTTCTTATCTGCTTTGCGTTCTGCGGACAGGCTACAAAGCACATACCGCAGAGTATACATTCGTCCTCGACAATATTAGCCTGCCCGTCCGAAAAGCGGATAGACTTGACCGGGCAGTGCCTTATACATTTATAGCAGTTTTTGCAGTTGGATTTCTTCAGCCGTAAATAACTCATAGATTACACCTTGCCATAAGTTTTAGCAGTGAATTTTTCTGCGTTCACAATAAAGCGTTCGTGAGTACCCTTGCCGATGATGTCCTTTTCGTCCCTTGCAACGACCTCAAACACAAGTCTGCGGTTGTCGACTTCGGTAAGAGCAGCCTCTGCTGTAACATTCATACCGGCAGGAGTAGCGGCAATGTGCGCAACGTCAAGCTTTGTGCCGACTGTGGTCTGTCCGTCCTCAAGCTGTCCTTCGAGCGCCTTGCAGGCAGCCTTTTCAATAAGTGCGATCATCGCCGGAGTAGCGAATACTTTCAGCGAGCCGCTTCCCATTGTAACAGCTGTATTTGTATCATCGACCTTTACTTCTGCTTTTCCCGTCAATCCTGTTGTGAGCATTTAAATCCACCGTTCCTGTTTTTAATTTTCGTACCGCTGTCAGTCAAGACAGGCAAGTACCTTTTCGTCAAAGATCTGCTGAAAGTTGTTTTCGTTTACTCCGCAGATTATCTCATCATCTATTTTGATCGTAACGCCGTCTGTGCATCTTCCAAGACAGAAAGCGGCACCGAGGTTTACCTTATCCCCGATGTTATGGTTTGCGATGTAGTCTTTTGCCAGCTCAATTATCTTATACGAGCCTTTCAAGTGGCATGAGCTTCCTACGCAGATGCTGATGTTCTTCATAATACTTTTTCCTTTCAAATAAGCAGAGCAGATCAGGAAATCAAACTGTCCTTGATCTCAAACTCCAGATTTTGTGAAAGCACTGCAAGAGAAGCTGCCAGATTTTCATACTGGACTATTACGCCGGACGGAACAGACAAATGCACGGGAGCAAAATTCCATATAGCGAGTATTCCGCATTCCACCATCTCATCGCACACTTTCTGTGCGGATTCCGGAGGGACGCAGATTATGCCGATATGTATTTTAAGACGTGAGCATATATCCGACATTTTTTCTGCCGGAAGGATATGCTTGCCGTCGACCGTACTCTCGTCGGTATCAAACGCCGCTACCACATTAAGTCCGTAGCGTTCAAATTCCTTATACGCGAGAAGTGCCTGCCCAAGCTTTCCTGCACCTGCTATTACCGCTTCTTTGGTATTGTCGTATCCGAGAAAGCTCTCAAGGTCACGGATAAGCTCTTCGGCAACATAGCCGGTTTTTGGCTTGCCGCCCGTAAGGCTTACCGCCGCCAGATCCTTACGGACCTGCACTTCGTTGAGCTTAAGGTCGTTTGCAACAGTCGTAGCCGAGATGTTGCGCACACCGTCTGTCTGCTTTTTTTTCAGATAGTCAAGATAGAAGGGCAATCTCCTCAGTGCCTGCTTAGAAATTGTACCGTTCATTTGTTCTGCCTTTCTGTGCGGAAGATAAAACGCCCTGCATTCAAGGTATTTGAGCACATCGGCTGCAATTCTTCCGTCTGTCTATACATATAATATTATATTAAAAATTGTAAGCGCTGTCAACCGATTTCGGAAAAATCGTTAAAATTTTATCGAATTGACCGACGATGAAAATTACGGAAGTAAAACGCGTCGAAAATGTCGTCTGAAAGAATTTTTATTGTAGTTTTGTACAGTAACATAACAGTAACACAACGCAAAACCGCTCCCGACTGTATCAGTCGGGAGTAAATGTTTGTATGAAAATAATTATAAATCGCTATAACAAACTTATTGGTAATGTAGTATGCTGATACATACTGCTAATAATACCGACAACAGTTTTCATACTGACAAGGTGTTAATTATTTCGTGAGTAAGCCTGCGTATTTGCATTATTCCCGAAATATTTGTTTAATGGGTTGAAATCAACTTGTGAATTAGCATAAGTCCACTTTGCGGTTTTGTCTGCACTTTTAGCATCAACTTCAAGTTGAGCTTTATTCAGTCTTAGCTTTCTTTCAAGTTCATCGTTATAATCCTTTAATCTCTGTAATTCTGCTTCGTCAAACAGGTTTAGTTTAGCAGGGTTAATACTCTCAATAGCAGCTATTTTCTCTTTTGTGTCTTTAAGTTCCTTGTTTAAACTTTCAGTTTCACTCTTTAAGGACGAAATGTTGCTTTGGTAATTGCTCATTTCCTCCATACTTTTTTTATAAGCATTGACAAGATTATCAAATGCTGTTATAATAATATTAATGGCAAATTGGATTGCAGCACCTACAACCATACCAGCAGCCATATTGCCTATGGTTGAAGTTATATTAAGGAATGCGTTTTTTACGCCGTTGCCAGCTTTAGGTACTTCTTCAAGTCCTGCGACCATTTGATCTGTTGACTTTTTTGCATTGACACAATTAGCAACATATTCTTTTGCGGCTTGCGAACAGCCTTCCAAATTTTTAGCTGCTTCATTTTTACCTAAACCAGAATCTAGAGCTTTAGCATAATTGATTATCCCATCGACATCGGATGATTTTAATTTATTCCCTTGAAATATCGAATAAAAAATGCCCTGCTTATTTGATAGGTTCTCCTTTATTGTAGATATAGAGCTGTTAAATATAGATATACTTTCAGTCGCACCTGTTGCATCGTTCTTTATTGTTTTGAAAATCGTACATTAAATGTTGTGGAAACATCGTTTAAAGGAGAAAACTATGAATAAAATTCAAGTTAATTATATGTGCAGAAAATGTTGGAAAATTCAAACATATAGCCCCGAATTTGAATGTAAAGAATATCTTTGTCCTCATTGTGGCAAAAAAATGGAGTATTGGGGTACTGAAGAAATTGATGAAAACACAGGGAAAGTAGTAAAAGAATGGTCTGATAAATATCGAGAATTAGATAATCCTATAGTAACATCAGGAACATCCGTTAAAATGAATCCTGTTGTTACCTGTCCCTACTGTAACTCTACAAATACAAAGAAAATTTCATTAACCGCCAAAGCAGTAAATACAGCTTTGTTTGGTATATTAGGCACTAAGAGACATAAGCAGTGGCACTGTAATAAGTGTGGTAGTGAGTGGTAATATAAGCATAAAAATAAGACACCTATTTTTAGGTGTCTTTGTTGTTTGAATAAGATTATTTATTTTGACAACTCCTTATATAACTCATCCCAAAAAATTTCCTCTCGCCATTCATCATCTTTCTTAATCGAAGGATTTTCAGCAGTTGTTGACCTAATTTTTATAATGTTGTTCTTTACTAAATTCTTCATCATAAATTCAAGGTTATTAACATCTTTCATAATTCAAAAATCCTTTCAATTTTATTTTGTTCTAAAAATATATTGACTTTCAAAGAAAAATATGGTATATTGTTTATTGTAGGGAAACCATCATCGAAGTTTTTGCTCCATTTTGATAGATGTAAAATAGGCGGCAACCTCACATCACTAACATTGGTGGGAAGGAGGTTGAACTTACACACCTTTGTTAGAATACATATAGCAAAGGAAGTGAAGCGTTACGATAGACACTTGTATTGGCATCTTTGGCTGTGTTTTAAATGCAGTTTCAATTGTAGTCCAGATAATAACGAGTAGAAAGAAGTAATCCGCCTAGTACCAGTAGGCGGATTAAAGTATTATAAGCTTTAAACACCGAGGGCAACCGTCTATATGGTTTCCCTACACCTTGATTATACCAAATACACTTTGAAAAGTCAAGTGAAAAATTTCGTGTATTTTTTTATTATATAATAAGAATTTTGTACATTAAAACAAATTCTTACATTTTTGTGGCAAAATCATAAAATTTTAGATTTTAATCAGAAAAAAAACAACTATTTTAGTTAAAGAAATCGGTTACAGTGGTTACAACTTAATCTGTTTTTACGGAGAGGACACAAACGGCAAACCTCTGGAACTGATACAGCATATACAACAGTTGAATTTTCTTCTAATGGTTGTACCAAAGGTTGAGCCGGAAGTTCCAAATTTTTGTGTTTTTGTTGTATAATTTGCATAGATGTTAATATGGGTTATCACTTTTAGAGCTATCTAATAAAAGTAAGAACCCACCCAAAAGTTTGGGTGGGCTATTTTTTTATTCCGTTTCTCATAAAATTATTGGCATCCAATCTTCATCAAAAAATTTCAGTCTTTCTGAGATTCACTCGATTTTGTATATTATGTCCGTCCATAAAAAGTGGATTTATCGTCGAACAAAAACATATCTGTGTTTCTTTCCTTTTGTATTGTTAATGTTTACTATCTTATGGCGCAGATCATTTTCTTGAATACATTTTACAATAGACGTGATGTATTCTTCATCATTTTTAGGAAAACAATATTCAGTTATTATCTTTATTAATGCCAAAATTGAAACCGCAAAAGTTGCAATGATAGAAACCAAACTTACTAATTCCTCAATATATATTGAGTTTGGCATAAACATTATGTATAACAGAACAGCAATAAGACCAAACGTAAAAAATGTGCAAGCCATGATGCAGAAACCAAATATTGTCTGCCTATATTTCTTTTGCGTTTTTATCTTATTTTTATAAGCATCTACGTATTTTTCCAGTAATAAAGTTATATAAGTATCTCTTTTCCTCTGTTCAGAAGTTAGAAAACTATCAGTAAAATCTTTATCATTTTCTACGTATTTACCTATTAGCAAAGATAAATCCGTTTCATCTTCTTTTTTATCACTTTTATCTTTATCATTGCCCATATTTATCACATCCCACTTCCTCAATTCTTCTTATTACGCTTTCGTTGGGAACACAAAATTCATCTGATAATTCATTAACTATTTCTTGTTCTGAATATCTCATTTTTGATTTTTTTAATGAGATGTATTTTTGACTAAAAATATCTGCTGGCATTAATAGACAAGCGGCAAAATAATCTGCTTGGTTTTCTATTAAATCTTTACCTTTTTTATTTTCTCGAAAAGCAAACAAACTTTCATCATTTTCGTTATAATTTAGAAAATAATGTCCTAATTCGTGTGCAACTATAAAACGTTTCTGTTTCAAAGAACGATGATTATTTACACCGATCACTTTATTTTCTTTGTCTTTTGAAATGTATATGAATCCGTCATCGTTGTCTTCAATGTTAATTGTTTCGCCAACTTTGATTCCTAACAAATTTGCAAGTGCACTTATATTTTTGTAGCACTTAGCACCATAAACACGGAAAATTTTTGCAACTATTTGCTCAATCACCTCTTTAGTGCTTTTTTTAATTTTTGCATTATTTTTTAAATTCACAACAAGATTACGTGAATTAATATAGTTCTGGTTTAGTGTTTGAATATTACTCCCTAATAACTTTCTTTCATCAATATTTCTTACATGAGCAAAAAGCATATTCTTTGCTCTCATATGTTCCATTTTTGCTTTTGATTTTACAACATTTAAAGTAACTGTTGCCATAATTTTGATTCTCATAACACCACTACCTTTCATAAAAATGATTATAACTCATCACTCTAACGAAATTTGTAATATTATGACATTTCCTCCTTTTTTTATACAAAAGCGAAATTCCTTTTTATAAAGAGCTTGTCCACATCATCTCTTCTACTATTATAATAGCATATTCTTCCGCATTTTTCAACATTTTTAAGCATTTTTACTTAAAAAATTATGTGGCAGAATTTAACATCTTTCTACCACAGATTTCTTTAATTTTGAATTAAATATTTTATTATAATGAGTCCTATGAAAATTGAGCCATAAAAAATACCTATATGAATTGATATAAAAGTTTTAAAAAATTGCTCAATGCCTTGCTTTTTAAAAGGAATTTTCATACTATATTGATACTTTCTGATTTTTCCTTTTATAATAGAATTATATAAACATCTATATCCTGATTCTAGATATGTATAATACATATCTATCAAGCAGAACAAAACCGTCACTCCAATCAAAAGTGCAAAATAAAGATTAAAGTTTGTATTTTCGGTTTGGGATATGTAAAAAACAAGTATAACTGATAAAACAGTTATACTCCAAGCCTTCGCTTGAAAAGAATTTCGGCTCATCTTTGTTATTGTGTTTTGAATAAACTCAAGATGTTTTTCGTTTATTTCGGTTTTTATTGTGTCCATAATATATTTTCCTTTCACAAAACATATTATAACACAAATTTCTATATAAATCAAGTGTTTATATTATTTTTTTCTCTGTTTCTTTCCACTTACGGCTAAGAGAAGTCCTTGTCATTTTTAACGATTGGCAAATCGTAGTACGGACTGTATATTATTATAGCATCGTTTCATATAACTATAACCGGCAGTTGTCAGTCTCTGAGGGCTTACCATATAATTTATTTAGGTCTGTCCCTGCGAACCCACCGAGCTTATACATTGTTACTTTGAGAATAACGGCAAAATTGCAAGTTTTGAAAATGTGTCGATTTACCTGATAAATGCTAACTATAAAGCAAGTCGTATATTGTTTTGCCTTTCTCTTTCCCCTTTGGTTCTTTCCCTCGTTAATATTGACAAGTGTACCCACTCGAATAGCGAACCCGAGAAGTGCTGTCCGACAAAAAGAACTATCGGTAGCATATTATCATTGTCAAAGCTGAATGATATAACAGAAGCACATCAAATAAAAGACTTTTCTACAAACAAAACCGCTCCCGACTGTATCAGCCGGGAGCGGTTTTCAGTATTCGATTTACTTATGCCAGTTCATCAGCCAGCTCATCGACCTGTGCCGCGCTTGCGTCATTCAGTGAGCAGGTGATCTTGACTGTCTTGTCAAGGATATTGAGCTCCTTAGACTTTTCAAACATACCTGCCATGACCTTAGCCGCCATAGGCGCCCATGCGCCGTTTTCGATAAACGCAACCGTTCTTTTCTGATAGTTTCTTTCTGTAAGACCCTCAATGAATGTTCTCATAAAGGGGAACACATCGGCATTGTAAGTAGGCGTTGCAAGCACAAGCTTGCCGTAAGCAAATGCGTCCGAGATCGCCTTTGACATATCGCATCTTGCAAGGTCTGTGATAATGACATCAACACCCTTTGCCTTCAGCTTGTCGTATAAAAGCTCTGCGGCTTTCTTTGTGTTGCCGTAGATTGACGCGTAGGCTATCATAACGCCGTCCTTTTCGGGAGTGTAGGACGACCACTTGTTGTAAAGATCGATATAATGTGCGAGGTTTTCGCTCAGCACAGGACCGTGTAACGCACAGATTTTTTCAATATCAAGCGTAGCGGCTTTTTTGAGAAGCGCCTGTACCTGTGCACCGTACTTTCCGACTATGCCAATGTAATATCTGCGTGCCTCGTCTTCCCACGGCTCGTCAGTGTCGGGTGTGCCGAACTTTCCGAAGCCGTCCGCAGAGAACAGTATCTTGTCCTTTGAGTCGTATGTTACCATAACCTCGGGCCAGTGTACCATAGGGGCAAATACAAAGGTCAGCGTGTGACTGCCGAGCGCCAGCGTGTCGCCCTCTTTTACGGTAAGCGTGTTTGTAATGGTAAGGTCGGGAAAAAATCCCTTTATCATCGTGAATGTCTTTGCGTTGCCGACTACCGTTGTGTCGGGATAGAATTTCAGAAACTCCGCAATGCTTGCGGAGTGGTCGGGCTCCATATGCTGAACCACCAGATAATCCGGTTTTCTGTCGCCAAGCTCTGTTTTTACCTTTTCAAGCCATATTGCCGAAAAGTTTATATCGACAGTATCCATAACGGCCGTCTTTTCGTCAAGAATGACATAGGAGTTGTAGGAAATGCCGTCAGGCACTCTGTACTGACCTTCAAACAGGTCGATAGTGGTGTCGTTTACACCGACATATTTTACATCTTCTGAGATAAACATTAAAAAAATCTCCCTTCTTCTGCTGAAATCTATTGATATTTTATCACATCTGAAATTAAAAATCAATAGCAGCTATCAAATAAATTCAGACTTTACAAAGAAATCAGTATCTATTATCATTGTTTTTCCGTTTTTCTTCAATGTTCCTTATGTGCTCATCGATATGTCCTTTAAACATTTCGTTTTTTTCGCTCGCTTTGTCTGAAAGCTCATCGTATTTATCGACCACGTTGTCGCTTATCCTCACAAAGTTTTCGGTCAGCTTTTCCCTTACCATATCGATTTTTGAAGCGTCCTCGCCGTTATCGGTCATTAACGGTATATTCTGCTTTTCATCGGTATGGCGCAGCAGCATAACAACGCCCATCACAAGTGTAGTAAGATATACGACCACTCCTGAGAATGTGCTGACAACGAGCTTCTGATTTTCCGTAAGCCACGTTATATACACCGACAGCGAGCGGATAAGCGTTACCGCAGAAACGCCCGCATCGGCAAGAGAAATATTTCTTATCGCGCTGAGAAGCGGTGAGCGGTGCTTCTGCACCTTCACAAGGTTCACGATAGCACGGACAAGCTTTATCACCGTGTATACGGCGATACTTGCAATAACGAGCCTTGCGTATTGCCGTGTCGTGTTGTGTATCATGCTGTACAGCTCAATAAGCATAAGTACCACGCTCATAATAATAAACATCATACCCGTAAAGCGCATCACATATACTTCCGATACTACCTGTATGCCCTTGTCCAGCTTTTTCTCATACGATACAGTCATATAACGCATCACGGCAAGCAGACCGTAATACACGCCCAGTATCATAAACCATATCGAGCCGTAGAACAGACCGAGAACGCCGTTATATGCGGCGTACGCAACGTTCAGCGTCAGTGAGCCTGCTGTGTAGACTACTATACGGAAGCGTTTGCTTTGCATAAACAGGCGGATAAATTCTTTCAGCCTGAGTCTGTGATTTTTCAGTTTATCCGCCTCCCGCCTTTAAATTAAATGCCGTCACAATTTATAACCGTGACGGCATAGCTTGCTATTATATTTTACCTTATCCGCACAGAAAATGCAAATATCATATGATTTCAGACTGTGAAAAACCTCTTGTAAATATTGATATGGGGTCGCAGGGGCGAAGCCCCCGACAGGGTCTAGGGGCGGTAGCCCCAGTAATATAGCCCCTTTCCTGGGGAAAGGGGTTTGGGGATAGGGATTGAGAACAAGCGCTTTTGGGAAAAACATAATTTTTTACAGTCTGATTATTTTATCATAGCTGTCAAGGAAGTGGTGCTTTTCTCCTCCCTTTTTCCACGCAATGACAGTATCAATATTCACGTTTTCAACGCTCTTGAAAATATGCTTTTCGACCTCAGGATTTGTCTGCTTCAGCTTTGCGATAAGCTGTTTTATCTCCACACGCTTTGAACGGTTCTCCTCGTTGTTGCAGGTAGTACAAGTGTCCGTGAATTTGCAGGCACACTGTATAAAGTGCAGACCGTTGTAGTCCCTCCACGCTTTTATATCGTCCTCACGCACAAGGTACAGCGGACGTATAAGCTCCATTCCCTCAAAGTTCGTGCTGTGGAGCTTCGGCATCATCGTCTGTATCTGAGCGCCGTACAGCATACCCATAAGTATCGTTTCTATCACATCGTCATAGTGATGTCCGAGTGCTATCTTGTTACAGCCGAGGCTCTTTGCATAGTTATACAGGTGACCTCTCCTCATCCTCGCACAAAGATAACAGGGAGATTTTTCAATGTTATAAACAGAATCGAAAATGTCCGACTCGAATATTTCTATCGGTATTTTCAGCTTGCGTGCGTTCTCCTCGATAACATTCCTGTTTGCCGTGCTGTAGCCTGGGTCCATTACGATAAATTTCACCTCGAACGGAAAATCACTGTGGCGGTGAAGTTCCTGAAACAGCTTAGCCATCAGCATCGAATCCTTACCGCCCGAAATACATACGGCGATACGGTCGTTTTCCTTTACAAGCTCATACTGCTTTACAGCCTTTGTGAATGCCGCCCATATCTTTTTGCGGAACTTCTTTTGCAGGCTCTGCTCGACACGCTTCGAAACCTCGTCAGCCTGCTCCTTCTGCATTACAGCAAGAAGCCATGCGGCATATCCGCCCGAAAGCGAATAAGCGTCATAGCCCATTTCCGATAATTGTTCTGCGGTATCTACGCTGAATTTTCCTCTTGCACAGCAGATAATCAGCTTCTGAGTTTTGTCCTCAGGCGGTGCGGCTAAAAGCTTGTCTGCCGAAACCGATACAGCACCCTCCATAACGCCGTACAGCTTTTCCTGCTCACTGCGTGTGTCATATAAAATATAGCTGTCGGGGGAGAGCCTTTCAAGCTCGCTTACGGTTATTTCCAAAGTTATTTTCCTTTCCTTATGCCATTGTCAGCACATGGCTGAATAAGTACAGCAGACCCATATATGACAGCGTGCCTGCCGCCATACTCACGAAAGTGTTATGCCACAGCTTATAGCTTCCGCCCGTTATAGCAACGGCAAGAAGTCTTGGAATTCCTACGCCGAACATATTGTCGCCGATGTCCTTCAGGCAATAGATTATAAGTATCGACATTATCATAGCCGGGAGCGACTTTTCTATGCGTTCGAGCCACTTTGGCATTTTCCTGTTGCCGTGAAAGATTACAAAGGGCAGCGCACGCAGTGAGAATGTGATAACAGCACTGATAACTATCGCTATCACCATCTGCAAAGGTGTCATAGGAGTTGGTGTCATATCTTCCGCTCCTCCTTTTCATCGGTGATAATATCTTCCGGAGAAGTAACTATCTCTGTTTTTTCGTCTGCCGTTTTTACCTCATCGTTATCCTTTCCGCCCTTTTTCTTACCGAAGTTTGTATTTGTTATCAGCAGTAAAAGTGCTGTGGATAAGAGCAGAGCAGGGAGCATAAAGCTGTTCTGACCGAATATAAGCAGGCACAGCACGCCTACCCCAAGACCGATAAGCGCAGGGGAGTGCCTGTCGGCGTGTTCCCACTTGTCGATAAAGATAATTACGAACAGCGCCGTCATACAGAAGTCAACGCCCTCAAGCTGAAACGGGAGAAGCTGTCCGATAACGCTTCCCAGTACCGAAAAGAAAGTCCAGTAGAAATGGCTGAAAAGCGCAACGCCGAACATGGTGCTGTGCTTGTCGTCCTCCGGCATATAGTCGAGCGTAGTGTTTACCGCATACGTTTCATCCGTCATCGAATGTATCATATACAGCTTACGCTTTCCCATAGCGTTGAAATCCTTCAGAAATGTAAGGCTGTAGAAGCTCTGCCTGCTGTTTACAAGCAGAACAGTGAGCGCCACCGTAAGTAGTGACGCTCCGCTGCTGAAAAATGTTATAAGTAAGAACTGGCAGGTTCCGGAGTAGAGGAACAGACAGGAGAACAGCGAGTAGTACCACTGATACCCTGCCTCCGCCATCATCATTCCGTATGCCATACCTAAAAACAGATAACTGCACAGTACAGGCAGGCTCTTTATGAAAGAGTGCCTGATAAGTTGCTTTTTAGTCATTTGGTTTATGAAGCCGCCCTTCCGTAAATACTGAGTATCTTATCCTCGACCGCACGGGCAAGTGCATTGTGTCCGTTCTCGTCAAGATGTTCGCAGTCTATACTGCTTGGTTTTGCGTGGTCTGAGGCGGCAAGTATATCTGTGCCGTGCTTTCTTGCGACCTTTGCAAAGGTGTATTTCAGATTTCGTGAAACGGCGGGCGAGCCTGCGTCAAACTGCGGATCGTATCTTTCCTGCCATACGTCATTTCCAAGCTCTATAGGTGAAATGAGCAGGACACGGCAATTACCGGCATACGCTCTTACCTGCTCGATAAGACGCTCCGCACCGTGTGCAATCGTTTCTGCGTCAGCATTATAAACCGGCTTGCAGTCGTTCGTTCCGAGCATTATAATGACCATATCCAGCGGAGCGTGGCTTTCAAGGAATACGGGGAGCAGCTTGTCGCCTGCTCTGCCAATCCTGTCGGGGTCCTCAAAAACCGTTGTTCTTCCGCAAAGCCCTTCCTCTATTATCTCATAGCCGCTTTGCTCAAGGTCGTTTCTTATAATGCTTGTCCAGCGTACACCGTCGGCAAATCTCTTGTCAGTGCCGGGGATAAGCCCCCATGTATTCGAGTCGCCGAAGCAAAGTATCCTTTTCATTGTTCTCACCTGCACTTAAAGTTTTTATGAGGAGCTTTTCGGCTCCTCATAAACTGTATTTATATATCTTTCTCAGCTTTTCTTTACTTCGCCGCCCTCTACAACGAGTGTTTCCTTGTAATCTGCACCGTATGTGTCTGTAAGAGTAGCGTCATAGTCTGCGTGGAAGAAGTTTTCCTTGCCGAGTGTCTTGATTTCATCGTTTATCCAGTTAAGGAGCGTTTCGTTGCCCTTTGTAACAGCGGGAGCGATAGTATCCTGGCTGCCGAGTGCGTCTATACCTACAGTATAGCCCTTGTTCTGTTTTGCAAATGCGATAACCTCTGTGTTGTCGTTAGCCCACGCAACACCGTTGCCGTTTTCGATAGCGCTCTTTGCCGTAGCATAAGAATCATACTTCTGGAGCTTGATGTCGGGGTAGTTCTTTGTGAGATAAAGCTCAGCCGTTGTACCCGAGATAACGATCATCCTGTCCTCAGCCTTCCAGTTGTCAAGCGATGTGATAACATTGCTGTCGGGTGAAACAACGCCGAGTGCAACGTTCATGTAAGGAAGTGCAAAGTCAACCTTTTCCGCTCTTTCTTCTGTTACAGTGAAGTTTGCAAGGATAATATCAACCTTGCCTGTTTCAAGGTATTCAACACGGTTAGCGGCCTCTGTCGAAACATAGTTTATCTCAACGCCTAAATCCTTGCCGAGTCTGTTTGCAAAATAAATGTCATAGCCCTGATATTCGCCGTTCTCGTCAACATAACCGAAGGGGTTCTTGTCTGAGAATACGCCGATGTTTATCTTACCGCTTGCCTTTATCTCGTCAAGTGTACGGTAAACCTTTGAGCCTGTGTTGCCGTCACTGCCGCCGCTTGTTGCGTTTGTGCCGCACGCTGTGAATGAAGCTACTGCCGCAGCTGCCGTAAGACCGAGTGCTATCAGCTTCTTGAAGTTTAACTTTTTCATTGTGATTATCTCCTTTAAATATCTCTCTTTATTCTGCGAGTTCTTTCTTTGCTCTTACCGAGTCGAACTCAAATGTGTTAAGGAATTGTTTTGCCCTTTCTGTCTTAGGATTATCAAAGAACTCATCGGGCGTTGCCTCTTCCACGATTTTTCCGTTGTCGAGGAAGATTATTCTGTCTGCTATCGCTCTTGCAAACTGCATTTCGTGTGTTACTATCAGCATTGTGCGACCCTGCTTTGCAAGATCGAGCATAACGTCAAGTACCTCACGGACCATTTCGGGATCGAGTGCCGCAGTTACCTCGTCAAAGAGCAGTATTTCGGGGTGCATACAAAGCGCACGGACGATAGCCACACGCTGCTTCTGACCGCCGGAAAGCTCTCTGGGGTAGCTTTTAGCCTTTTCTTTTAGTCCCACTCTTTCAAGCAGTGACATTGCTTCCTGCTTTACCTCTTCTTTATCCCTTTTCTGTACCTTGCAGGGTGCGAGAAGAATATTGTCAAGCACCGTCAGGTGAGGGAACAGGTCATAGCTCTGGAATACCATTCCTATACGCTGTCTTAAAAGAGGAAGCGTTTTGCTGTTTCTTTCGATTACATCGCCGTCAAGCGTTATACTGCCTTCCTGTATCGGCTCAAGTGCGTTTATACAGCGCAGGAGAGTTGACTTTCCGCAGCCGCTCGGCCCTACTATTACTATGACCTCGCTCTTTTTTACGGAAAAGCTGATACCGTCAAGTATCGTTGTGTCACCGAAACGCTTTACGATGTTGTCTATTGTTAATAATGCATCTGCCATACGCTTTAGCTCCATTTCTTTTCAAGGTATTTTGCAAGCATACTTATCGGCCAGCAGGCGATGAAGTATAGCAGGAATACCGTCAGATACACTCCGAATGCACCATTCGGACTTGTCATTCTGTTAGCTTCTATTATCTGCTGTGCGACCTTCAGGACTTCTACAACGCCTATCATAAGTATAAGGCTTGTCGTCTTTATCATTCTTGTTATCAGGTTTATCGAAAGCGGTATGAGCCGTCTTATCGTCTGCGGTATGATAACATAAAGATAAGTCTGCGTGTTTGTAAGTCCGAGGGCCTCACTGCTTTCATACTGATGCTTCGGTATTGAGATAAGTGCGCCTCTTACAAGGTCGCCCATTTCGGCAGTGCCCCATAATACGAATACTATTATAGATGCCGCTTCGCCCGAAAGATCCCAGCCGAAAGCTCTTGTCGTTCCGAAGAACATTATGAAAAGAAGCACGAGCTGCGGCATTATTCTTATAAATTCAAGATACACACGAAGAACGGCTTTCAATATCCTGTTCTTCTTTGTCATAAGTACGCCCATTCCGATACCGAGCGGTATGCTTATCGCAACCGATACAAGGCTTATCCAGAGCGCCGTCCAAAGTCCTCCGAGAAGTCTTACGAAGTTCGTGCCCTTGAACAGAACGTCTATTCCGAGATTAACCGCCAAATCCTGCACGGCGTACCCTCCTTTCAACTATCGTTCCGACAATTGAGATCGGAAGAAGTATTATGAGATAGAAGCCGACCAGCAGGCACAGAGCTTCGGTCGTATCGTTGTACATTCCCATAAGATCCTTTGCCATAAACATAAGGTCAAGCAGGCTTATCGCACTGAACACGCTCGTTTCCTTCATAAGAAATATCACGTTTGCGACAAATGCCGGGATACTTACCGACATTGCCTGCGGAAGTATCACATAACGCATTGCCTGCATTTTGTTCATTCCGAGAGAATAGGCACTTTCTGTCTGTATCTTGTCTACCGATTCAAGTCCGCTCCTGAAAGCCTCCGCCATGTAGCTTCCTCCGAGGAAGGCAAGTCCTGCTATACCGCAGGTTTCGGCGTCGGTCGGTATGCCGACTTTAGGCAGTCCGTAATAGATGAAAAAAAGCTGTACTAAAAGCGGTGTATTGCGGCTTATTTCAATGTAGACGGAAACTATACGGCGGATAACCGGTACCTTGTAGTACTGAACCACTGCACATATAAGCCCTATGATGATCGAGAATATTATACCAAGAACACCGAGCTTTACAGTAAGCAGTGCGGCTTCCCCGAACAGCGGCAGGTACTCAGCGATAGCGTTAAGATCCATACCGTCACATCCTTTCAATTTACTGAGCCGACGGCAAAATAAAAGCCGGGGCTGTTACGCTCCCGGACAAATGGCAGTCGCCGCAGTGCTTTTACGGCTGTATGACAACAATGCCGCTGCACCCAAATGCCATTTTACTTGTCCGGGAGCTGATACAGCAACACATTATTCTGTTGTGCGTTGATGAAATAGTAGCGTACATCGTATTTCCTCCGTTTGTTTCAAAACTTATAATTCTCATCGGTTTTGTTCCGATGATGCTATTATACTACCTAAAACCTACTTTGTCAATAGGTTAAGGGTGTTTTGTTGAAAATTTTTTTGGAGGTATAATCCAATGTATGCGGTTTTCGGGATAATGGTGCGGGATTAACAGGGCTGCCGCCCCTCGACCCCGTTTGGTTTTCAACAGTGTGCTTAACATACAAAAATAATTATAGTATAATACGGGGAAAAATGCAAGTAAAATTTTCGGGTGAAAATCACGGTTTTTTGTGGCAGAATGTAAAGTTGTGATATGTCTTTACAACACAGCGAAAAAATGCTAAAATAAGTATAACTCTGTTACGAATACGAAAGGAATTACGGTTATGAAAGAAATATCGGTAGAAGAACTGAAATTAAATCCCTCCACGCTTATCGGCAAGGAGTGGGCGTTGCTCACAGCAGGAAACAAGGACGGCTATAATACAATGACAGTAAGCTGGGGACAGATGGGCGAGCTGTGGAACAAGCCCACAACGGTAGTCTATATCCGCCCTCAGAGATATACAAAGGAATTTGTTGACAAGAGCGATTATTACACATTGTCATTCCTCCCCGACGGACACAGGGAAGCACTGAGCTATCTCGGCTCGCATTCGGGCAGAGATGAGGATAAGCTGGCAAAGACCGACCTTACAGGCACAGCAACGGACGATTACGCTTATATAGAGCAGGCAAAGCTTGTGCTTGTCTGCAAGAAGCTGTACAGACAGCCCATGACCCCCGATTCTTTTATAGACAAGTCGCTTATCGAAAAGTGCTATGCCGCAGGTGATTTCCACGAGATGTATGTCGGCGAGATAGTTAAAGTGCTTGTTAGTGAATAACCGATGAAAAGGACAGTGGTAATAGGCTGTTCGGGTTCGGGTAAAAGCGTGTTTTCGAGAAAGCTCCGTGACGCAACAGGATTATCGCTGTACTATCTTGATATGATATGGCATAAGCCCGACGGCACGAACATTTCACGGGAAGAATTTGACAAACAGCTCGACAGTATAATATCCCGTGACAGCTGGATAATAGACGGCAACTATCAGCGCACTCTTGAAACAAGGATAAAGGCTTGTGACACAGTGTTTCTGTTTGACTTGCCGACTGAAATCTGCATTGAGGGCGCATTGTCACGCATAGGCAAAAAGCGTGAGGATATGCCGTGGTTTGAAAATGAGCTTGACCCTGAGTTCAGACAATGGATAGAAAGCTTCAGGGCAAATCAGATCCCCGAAGTATACAGACTGCTTGAGAAATACAAAAACAACAGGGAGATAGTTGTTTTTCGCACAAGAGAGCAGGCGGATAAGTTTATTGAAAAGCTCGGATAACATAAATAACCCACTGTGATTTTTACACGGTGGGTTATCTTTATTCAGCGTTAATTATCAGCCTCTGGTGTTCTTGAAATCTTCATAAAGTCCGTATCTTGCAATCGTAGACGATACCTTGCAGCGAAGTCCGTTATCGGTATTTTCAAATTTGTACGCGCACAGGGCATATGTGATCTCATTGTTTTTGTCAACGCCGGTGGGAATGGCGGTTATGCACATAATGTCGTTGTTGTTTTGGTCGTCGTAGAACAGCAGATATTTAGCCTGATAGTATCTTTCATCGCCGCTTCCTTTTTCGCCGAATGCGGCGTAAATGCACAGCTTGCCGTCATATTCCGCATATTGCTTAGGAATAAAATCCTTGAAGTTGTCGTATGTGAAGCCTGTGTAAAGCTCGCTTGCCTTTTTATAAAAGCCTTTCATATCGGAAAATCCGAAGAAATCGGGGTTTGCCTCAAGATAGTTTCCGTAGACGGCATTCTTCTTTATAAATTCATCTATTTCCGCTCTGGTGGCATTGATCATTTCTTTTCCGTTTTTTATAGCTTCATAGCCTGAGCAGAAATCAACCTTTTGATCAAACAGTCGTTGTCTGGTTACACGGTCGATTATTTCGTTGCCGATGCTTTCGTCTGTGCAGAGCTTCAGATCATCAAAATCATCGCTCAGTGAAATTGTCTTTCCGTCATAAGTGATACTGCCGAATTTGCTCCAGAAAGATTTGTCGGTGAGAACCTCGGCTTTTATGCTGTCGATGTTGATCTGTTCTTCCGAGCTGTTGTTACTGCTTTCGTCGGATTGGTTACTGCTTTCGACAGATTCGTTACTGTTTTCGGTAGATGAATTATCGGCAGTAGAAGTACCGGAGGTTGTCGTGGTGCTGTCTGAAACGGAAGAAGCGTTTGTGTTTTGTGAACAAGCGCAAAGCGTTGCTGTAATTAGAAATGCGGATACTGTAAGAATGATTGATTTTGTTTTCATGGGGATACCTCCTTAATTTTTCTGATTTTATTATATCAGAATATCTTAAAAATTTCAATAAGAATTATTCGTTATAATCACGAATTTTAAATGTTTTTTTGTTGGTTTTATCCAAAGTTACATTGGTTTCATAGTATCGGTTTTTATACGATAAAAAGGGGGTGTCACAGCCCAGAAAAGAAAAAGTGAGTCGAAACGCGTAACATAGTGCGCTCGACTCACTTTTTTGATATGTTGAGAAAATCTGTCTTTAGTACGCTTCTATTATACCGTTTTGGTAATTAACGCTGATAGCAAGCTACCGATAGTGCTTTTCGTCGGATAGCACTTCTCGGGTTCGCTATTCCATTTGATAACGTTGCTGCTATGTGTGAGGGAGACAACCCAAGGGGAGAGAGGAAGGCGCTCCAAAGGCGCTTTCCCCTC
>OLZH01000150.1_pt1 | contig 32471 bp, 16 predicted proteins | sample 1673821 | NCBI WGS metagenome assembly OLZH01 (sample SAMEA103958128, study PRJEB25191) | human gut metagenome | reverse complement strand
TAGCGAACCCGAGAAGTGCTATCCCGCGAAAAGCACTATCGGTAGCCTGCTATCAATGTTAATTGCTAAAACTGTATAACAGAAGTACACTAAAAACAAACTTTCTCCACATATCAAAAAAAGCGAGCCGTGCGCACTATCTTTGCGCTTCGACTCACTTTTTCTTTTCCGGGTTGTGTCACAACCCCTTTATCTACTGCTGTAAAATTATATATTCTCTGCTATCTTGTCACCCATCTCAGAGCATGAGAGCTTAGTCATACCCTCGCTCATGATATCGCCTGTACGGTAGCCGTCCTTAAGTACCTTGCTTACTGCATTTTCAACTGCGTCAGCTTCCTTCACCATATCAAAGCTGTAACGGAGCATCATTGCGGCTGAAAGTATGGTAGCTATCGGGTTTGCCTTGTTCTGACCTGCAATGTCGGGAGCTGAACCGCCGCTCGGCTCGTACAGACCGAACTTTGTTTCGTTCATACTTGCAGAGGGGAGCATACCGATAGAGCCTGTGATCATACTTGCCTCGTCTGACAGGATATCACCGAACATATTTTCCGTTACCATAACATCAAACTGCGCAGGGTCTTTAACAAGCTGCATTGCGCTGTTGTCAACAAGCATATGTTCAAGAGTGACCTCGGGATAATCCTTTGATACCTCTGTTACGACCTTTCTCCACAGCCTTGAAGAGTCGAGAACGTTAGCCTTATCAACGCTAGTCACTTTCTTTCTTCTCTTCATAGCAACGTCAAATGCCTTTATTGCAATTCTGCGGATCTCTTCCTCACTGTATGTAAGAGTATCGGTAGCTGTCATAACGCCGTTTACTTCTTCCGTCTTTCTTGCGCCGAAGTAAAGACCGCCGGTAAGCTCACGCATTATCAGCATATCAAAGCCCTTTGCGCTTATCTCTGTCTTTAAGGGGCAAGCGCCTGCAAGCTCAGGATAAAGCAGGCAGGGACGGAGGTTTGCAAACAGTCCGAGCGCTTTTCTTATACCGAGCAGACCTGCCTCGGGACGCAGATTTGCGGGGAGCTTGTACCACGGCGATGTTGTCGTATCACCGCCGATAGAGCCCATAAGCACAGCGTCCGATGCTTTACAGGCGGCGACAGTTTCGTCTGTCAGCGGTACGCCGTTTGCGTCAATTGAGCATCCGCCCATAAGAAGCTGTGTGTAGTTGAACTTGTGACCGAACTTTTCGGCTATCTTATCAAGTACCTTCATACTCTCGGTAACTATCTCAGGTCCTATTCCGTCACCCTTGATAACGGCTATGTTCTTTTCCATAGGTAATATCCTTTCTGTGAGCTTAAAGCTCTATTCTGTATAAAGCGGATCTGTCATCCGCTTTTTCAAAGCCGAATTTTACAAGAAAGCGCTCTGCCGCTTCATTATCGGGTACTGCCACAGCATACTTATATCCGCAGGCGCGCATGGTCCTCAGCGTGTGGTTAAGAAGCTTACGGGCAACGCCGTAATGTCTTTTATCCTCACGGACAAACAGCCTTTCAAGCACGACTTCGCCGTTTATGCTGTCCTGCTTTTCCGTTGTTATGCAGACGGCACACAGCTCATCGTCCGTGTACAGTCCGAAACCGTGCAGTTTTACCGATATATCGCTATAGCCCTGCTCCTGCAGTTCACTGTCGGATAACGCTTTTATATCTACCCTCATGGCATAACGCTTTCTGCGGTCTTACTTCTTTAAGGAGTTCAGCAGACCGCCCTTGTTGATTATATCCTTGATAAATTCGGGGAAAGGCTCAGCCTTATATGTACAGCCCTTTGTCACATTTGTGATAACTCCCGTATCAAAGTCGACCTCGACCTCGTTGCCGTTCTCGATATCCTTAGCGGCTTCATCGCACTCTAAGATGGCAAGTCCGATGTTGATAGCGTTGCGGTAGAATATTCTTGCAAATGTGCTTGCGATAACGCAGGAAATTCCGCTTGCCTTGATTGCAATAGGCGCGTGTTCTCTTGAGCTTCCGCAGCCGAAATTCATATTAGCAACTATAATGTCGCCGTCCTTGACATTCTTTACAAAATCCTTGTCGATATCCTCCATACAGTGGCTTGCAAGCTCCTTGTGGTCGGCTGTGTTAAGGTATCTTGCGGGAATGATAACGTCGGTATCTACGTTGTCGCCGTATTTATGTACTGTACCGTGTGCCTTCATATATGTCTTTCCTTTCTCATATCTCAAAATCTACGCAGCTGCGTCTTGCCGTGTAAGGTCTTACCGTGCTGTCGGCGACCTTGACGTGCTCGGGGTGGGTGGAATAGCCCTTTAACGCTTCTGCGCTCTCGAATGTGCTGTCAAGCATCAGATCTCCAGTGGAAGAACCTAAGATATCAGTGATCACCTTTATCTCGATAAGTCCGTCTATCTTGCCTGCAAGGCTTTCAAGCCCCTGCTTTATAAGACGGCATCTTTCCTTTTTCTCTTCGGCTGACAGCTCGTCCTTTAAGTTCCAGATTATTATATGCTTTACCATATTTTCACCTTACTTTATGCCTGCTATCTTACCTGCTATTGCGCTTGCCGCCGCAACTGCGGGGCTTGCAAGATAAACCTCGCTGTCAACGTGTCCCATTCTGCCGACAAAGTTTCTGTTTGTGGTGGAAATTGCACGTTCGCCTGCCGCAAGTATACCCATATGACCGCCAAGGCACGGACCGCAGGTAGGTGTAGAAAGTACGCAGCCTGCATTTACAAATATCTCTGCAAGCCCTTCCTTGATGCACTGTAAATAGACCTTCTGAGTACCGGGGATAACGATACATCTTACGCCCTTTGCAATGTGCTTGTCTTTAAGAATTTCTGCGGCGATACGCATATCGCTTATTCTGCCGTTTGTACATGAGCCGATAACTGCCTGGTCGATCTTTATATCCTCTGTAATCTCGTCAACGGTCTTTGTGTTTTCGGGCAGATGAGGGAATGAAACCGTCTGCTTTATTGTTGACAGATCAATGTCGATAACTCTTGAATATACTGCGTCCTCGTCAGCCTTGAATATGTCAAAGTCACGGTCTGCTCTTTCCTTCATATATGCTGTTGTTATCTCGTCAACTTCAAATATACCGTTCTTTGCGCCGGCTTCGATAGCCATATTGGCAATGCAAAGTCTGTCGTCAATCGAAAGGCTCTTCAAGCCCTCGCCGGTGAACTCCATAGACTGATAAAGCGCGCCGTCAACGCCTATCATACCGATTATGTGAAGAATAACGTCCTTGCCGCTTACATACTTGTTAAGCTTTCCTGTAAGATTGAACTTTATAGCGGACGGAACTTTGAACCACGCTTCGCCTGTTGCCATGCCTGCCGCCATATCGGTCGAGCCTACGCCCGTTGAGAATGCGCCGAGTGCGCCGTATGTACAGGTGTGGCTGTCTGCGCCTATGCACAGTTCACCGGGACCTATAAGACCTTTTTCGGGGAGAAGTGCGTGTTCAATACCCATCTCGCCGACATCGTAATAATTTGTAATATCATACTTTCCCGCGAACTCTCTGCACTGCTTGCACTGAGTAGCCGCCTTGATATCCTTGTTGGGTGTGAAGTGATCCATTACAAGAGAAATCTTATCCTTGTTGAATATGCCGCCGAAGCCTGCCTTGTTGAACTCGTTTATCGCAACGGGACTTGTAATATCATTACCGAGTACCATATCCAGCTTTGCTCTTATAAGCTGTCCCTCTCTTACGCTTTCAAGTCCTGCGTGCTTTGCCAGTATCTTCTGGCTCATAGTCATGCCCATGTGTTGTTCCTGCCTTTCATTATGCCCTTTATAGGGGCTGAATAACTCATAATTATTTCCGTTTATCAGTCACGTTCAAGAGCTGAGATACCTGTTCTTACAAGCTCCTTTACTCCATAGGGCTGTAACAGTCCTATGAACGAATCTATCTTTTCAGGCTCACCAGTAAGCTCGAGCATAAGTCTGCTTTCCGCTACATTTACGACCTTTGCTCTGAAAAGGTTTGCTATCTCTATCACCGGCTGACGCGATGCAGACCCGTTGCCGACCTTCATAATGATATGCTCGCGGCATACGGCATCATGAAGTACCTTTACCTCCGATACGTCATAGAGCTTACGGAGCTGTTTTACCAGCTGTTCCATCACACCCTCGTCGCCGTCTGCGACTATTGTCATGCGGGAAATGCCGAGGTTTTCGGTTTCCGCAACGTTAAGACTTATTATATTATATCCTCTGCGGCTGAACAGACCGGTTACTCTGCCGAGTACGCCGATGCCGTTATTTACGCAGACGGAAATTACGTTTCTCTCTGTCATTTTTCTGCCTCCGTTCAGTCGTCGATTTCTATCTCAAGGATAGGCTCAGTTATGGATTTTCCTGCCGGTACCATAGGAAGAACGTTTATATCCTTGTCTATTCTCGCCTCGATAAGCACGGGGGCTGTCTTTGAAACCTCAAGAGCTTCACGCAGTATTTCCTCGCACTTGTCCTCGCTGTCGATAACGAATGACTTTATGCCGAACGCTTCTCCGAGCTTCATATAATCTGTAGGACGGTCAAGTGTTGTCTGAGAAAATCTCTTTCCGTAGAATAATCTCTGCCACTGACGTACCATACCGAGAACATTGTTGTTGATAACAAGCTCAACAACGGGAATGTTGTGCTTTGACAGCGTTACAAGCTCGTTTAAGTTCATATGGAAGCTGCCGTCACCCGCAATGTTTACGACCGTCTTGTCGGGGTTGCCGCACTTTGCGCCGATAGCCGCACCGAGTCCGTAGCCCATAGTACCGAGTCCGCCGCTTGTGATGAGCTGGTGGGGGTGCTTGTATGCGTAATACTGAGCCGCCCACATCTGTGACTGACCTACCTCGGTCGCGATAAGCGCCTCGCCGTTTGTCAGCTTGTCAAGCGTTTCGATAAGGTGCTGAGGAGTAAGAGTAAGTTCGTCTGTGCCTTTCTGCCTGCACTCGTACTGCTTCTCCCACGTCTTTATCTTGCCCATCCAGTCGGTGTGCGACTGCTGAGGTATAAGCTTTATCAGCTTTTTCATAACGTCTGTGCTGTCGCCGATAACCTGATGATAAACCTTTATGTTCTTGTTTATTTCGGCAGGGTCAATATCTATATGAAGTACCTTTGCATCTGGGGCGAAGGTCTGCGGATTGCCTATTACTCTGTCGGAAAACCTTGTGCCGATACCTATGAACAGGTCGCAGTTCTTTATTGCCTCTGCCGCTGTCTTTGTTCCGTGCATACCGAGCATACCCATATATCTGCTGTCGGTTTCGTCAAAGCTACCCTGACCCATAAGCGAGGACGATACGGGAGCGTCAATAAGCTCTGCAAAAGCCTTTAATGTCTTTGCTCCGTCCTCTCCGTAGATACCGCCGCCGGTATAAAGGAACGGACGTTCAGCATTCTTTATCAGCTCCGCCGCCTTTGCTATACAGCCGTCCTGGTGCATAGTAACATTCACCGTGTACGGCTTTAAGGGCTTGTTTACAAACTCAGCCTTCTGGGCTGTAATATCCTTAGGAACATCGACAAGGACAGGACCCTTTCTTCCGCTTCCTGCTATGTAGAATGCTTCACGCAGTGTGTCGGCAAGCTTGTTTACGTCCTTTACGATGAAGTTATGCTTTGTTATCGGCATTGTGATGCCTGTTATATCGACTTCCTGAAAGCTGTCAAGACCTAAGAGAGAGCAGGCAACGTTACCGGTAATGGCTACCATAGGTACGCTGTCCATATAAGCCGTTGCGATACCTGTTACAAGGTTTGTCGCACCGGGTCCCGACGTTGCTATAACAACGCCCGTCCTGCCTGTCGAACGTGCGTAGCCGTCAGCCGCATGGCTTGCGCCCTGCTCGTGTGCTGTCAGAACGTGGTGTATTTTGTCGCTGTAATTATACAAGCTGTCATAGATGTTCAGAACTGCGCCGCCGGGATAACCGAAAACGGTGTCAACGCCCTGCTCTATCAGACATTCGCAGATTATATCTGCACCCGTCAGATTTCTCATTTCTTTCATTCCTTTTTCTTTAATACAGATTATTTATAGTAACGGATAAAAATCCTATCGTTTTATTTTAACACTATACAGCGTTTTTGTCAATGGTGAAACCGCATTGCAATAAAGCGCATCGTACAAATTTGCGGGTTTTTGTTTTCCGGTACAAGGGATCGGACGGTCGAATAAATGAGCGTTTTGCGGCAGGATAAAAACAGGAACAGGTACTGCTGTGGGAATAGTTACAAAACGGTGACAAATGGTTACAAAATAGTTACAGTTTCGGGTTCCCTATTGTGAAGAAGTTTTGTTTGTGATAGAATATTTGTATATGATATTGGGAAAGCGGGAAATTTACGGGAGGAGGAAAATATGATCTATACCGTGAAAATCGAACAGACATTCGCTTATCCAAAGCGTATGAAATACGTTTCTAAAACAGATTCTTTCATCGAAAAGGACTGCGACAGCCTTTTCTATGTGCGGAATGTACGTCAGCCTTAAGGAAAAGCGATTGCACGATATGTAAATCAAAGAGTGTGCTGAGATTATAAATTAAGGCAAGATATAACGGAGAAAATATATGAGCAAAATGTGCCCAAAATGTAAACGTGAAATAGACGAGAACGTGAAATTCTGTCCGTTCTGTGCGGCGTTTACCGGAGAAACACCGCAGGAAAAGAGGAAAAGCCCTGTCGGTACGATAATAGGCGGAGCTGTGGGCGTGTTGGCACTGGGTGCGGCAAGCCTTGCGGTGTTTGTGTTTGACGTGTTCGGAATGTACGGTGACAAAGCGGAAACGTTTTACGGTACAGGCGACAAGCTGTTCATACAGTCGGTGACCCCTGTTTGCATTGACGGAAAATGGGCATATGCCGACAAGGACGGTAATACCACACTGAAACCGCAATATACAGCCGCCTATGCCTTCAACGAGGATATAAATGACGTTGCGCCGGTTGCGGTTGACGGACAGTTCGGATATATAAGAAAAGGCGGGGAGTTTGTGACTGCTCCGCAGTACAGCTTTGCGGGCAGCTTTTCGGCAAAGGGTCTTGCCAAAGTCGTAGACGAAAACGGCAGGGTCGGATTTGTCGACAGTGCGGGTCGAAAGGCGTTTGACGGTCAGATGTTCGACTATGCCTCGGATATGAACGACAGCGGTTACGCCTTTGCGTACTCTCTGCTTATGCCTGAAATCACGACCGGTACGGAAAGCGGAAACTACAACGAGATCATATACAGCCTGCTGAGTTCCGACGGAAAAGTGACCGAGCTTGCAAACGGCACGGGAATATCGGCTTTATACGATGATAAGTATATCGGTTTCAGACAGGCGCAAAGCAACAATGAAACAACGCTTGATTTTACAAGGGAGTATGCCGTGTTCTCGGCGGACGGTGCGGCGCTGACTGACTATTACAGTCGCATAATAAAGAGCGGAAAACTGCTTATTGTTTGCAAAGGCACAGATGATGACAGTAAGCTGTATAAGGCGAAACTGTTAAAGGCGGATACGCTTGAACAGGTCGGCGGAGATTATCTGTGCGGTGCTGACATAAAAGCATACGACAATGGTGCGGTACTGCTCAAGAGAGATGATAACGACTTTATAAGAGGTGTTCTGATCGATGATAACGGCAACGAGGTCTTTGTGTCATACGATGGAGCACATATAGCAAGCGGATTTGATCTGAGCGGATATGCGTGTGTTTATGAAAAAGGAAAATACTGCGGATATACGGCTGAAGGCAAGCAGTTTGAGAGTGATTTTCAATTCGGTGAGTTCAACTGCGGACTTGCACCTTACTATGACAATGCGAAAATCGGATATATCAATACGGCAGGCGAAAAGGTGACAGACGCTAAGTATGACGGCGCAAGCGGATATTATGCGGACGGTTATGCTTATATTAAGAGCGGTACGGAATATTCCGTAATAGATATGAGCGGCAATACCGTTATAGGAAAGCTCGGCTATGCGTCTGACAAGCTGATGTTTGCTGATACGGTGCACCGCTGGTATGATCCTGCGGACTTTGAAGGGTTTGACGGGGAAAATATGTTTATCGGAGAATACTATTTTGCCGATCTAGTAAGCAATATAGAAAGCAATAAAACGTATGACGATATATACAGCGATATGACGCTTGTGACCAAGGACAAGAAGATACTGAGCGGAACATACAGAAAGCTGAATGAGGATTATTATATCGACGACGGATATTTCCTGGTCTATAATATATCTGAGCAAAACAGGAGAATTATTACGCCGGACAGCGACTATTCCGAATATGATGAGATAAAAGACGAAATAACAAACGCATCGGTGATAGATACCGATTGTGCCAGGCTTGTAAGATATTCGGGTGAAAACAACATGGTGGCGGAGGATATGTTCGGCAACCGCTATATACTGGGCGGTTCTTCGGCAAAGGCCACAATGTCGAAGTATACAGCCTGCAACCTGACCGGTACAGAGTGGCAGAACCAGATGATGATATCCGACAACAGGCTAAGACCTGTGCTGACGGTTTCTTCACCGGAAAACTTCGGCGTAAGGGAATATGGCGATACGCTGTATATTTCATCGTATAAGTCAAAGCGGCAGACCGACGCAAAGTTCAAATACTATGCGCTGATCGATAAGAACAACGGACACGTTTTTATGTATGACAGCAAGGCGCTGACAATGGTAGGAAATTATTTTTGCGGTATCAAGTCATCGGGCATTCTGTCAGACTACTACACGGCTTACGGAAAAAAGCTCGGCGAGTTCATATACGCAAGAGCATACGGCGACAGGCTGATGTGCTTTGACTATGATAAATATTATATCTATGATAAGTACGGTCAGCTCCTTGCAGAGTATGAAAACAAGCCGAGAATAAGCGAAAACAGCGGCAGTGTGGTTGCGAGAAACGCAGACGAAAGCTTCACCTGCTATGACAGGGATTTTAATGTTATCCTCAAAACAAAGTACGACATACAGCCGCTTGAAAACGGATATATGGCTTACTGCAATGCTCAGAACGGCAAGATCGGCTTTATCGATAAAAACGGAGATGTTGCGATTGAGGCAAAGTACGAATTTGTCAGTGCAATGTCGCCGGACGGATATTTTGTGACAAAGATCCGCAGGGATTTTGACGAAATATATTTGGAAGTATACGCAAGAGGTCTTATTGATGTAATGATATATGACCGAAACGGCAATGCGGCAGCAGAAAATATGGGCGGAATGTACAACGCGGGAAACAGCGCAACAAACGGATATTCACCGCTTGATTTCTATGCGGGAGCAACGTACTATGAGAATACGCCGGATATACGGGATAATATACAGTATTACATAGCAGTTGACCGAAGCGGCAAAGAAGACCGATATATAGATATATACGGAAATTATCATTATGAGGAGTACGCAGTAAGCGATATCGGCGATTCTTATATGAGTGCCGGTATAACCGACAATACAGCTGTGACACTCAGCGTGCTTATGTATGACGAAACGGGCAGAAACTCACGGTCGGTAAGCTATTATCTGAACCTTGACGGCACGCCTTTTATAAAGGGCGACAGGACGCTTACCCGACTGTCAGGCTTTATCGCAGGAGAAAACGCAGACGGCAGTTATAATATTTACGGCGAGCGTGCAAAAGTGCTGCTCAGCAATATAAAAATAGAGAAAAGCAGATATACGGATTATTGGCAAAATGAAATATATATTGAAAAAGCAGGCAATAGTATGTACCTTAGTGATGAAAACGGAGCAAGGGTGTTTGACCTGACAACTCAGAAACTGCTGTTTGAAAAAGCGAATGAATATATAGGTCTGTTGGCAGGAAATCTTATTCGTTATACAATAAACGACGAAACGGTTTACAGAAATCTTGACAACGGCAAAGAGTATCACACTAATATGTATTCAATAGATTTTATCGGCGTTGATTATGAAAAGCCGCAGGAAAGAATAGAATTTCCTTTGAAATATGTAAAGTGCGGAGAGAACGTATACGGCGGAACTGATGCTTATGAAACAGGATATGATTCTATAAGCGTGTATCAGATAGATGAAAATATGGAAGAGAGCCTTGTGCATACCTATACGGCGGGTGAGGGCGAGTGCATCTTTGAACTTTACGGCGAAAGAGTGACGGAAGTGTACGGACTGAGAAGTAACTATGATGAAGAGAACGAAACCGCGACCTGGATGTTTTTCAACGTAAAGAACGATAAAAGCGTAACAGTGGATAATGTAATTGAAATAGAACGCTTGCGTGAAAACAAGATGTTGATATCCGCATGGAATGCTGAGCATGAGATAGTAAGATACCGCCTTGAAACAGACGATATGATACTTACGGAAATGAAGACAGGAGAATAATAAATGAGCAAAATGTGTCCGAAATGTAAACGTGAAATAGACGAGAACGTGAAATTCTGTCCGTTCTGTGCGGCGTTTACCGGGGATAAAAACGATGAAAAGAAGAAAAGCCGCATAGGCGTTATTGTCGGCAGTATTGCGGGAGCGGCTGTGATTGGCAGTGCGGCTGTCGCGGTGTTTGCGTTTGATATTTTCGGGATATTTGAGAACGAGTCGGAGGCGCTTTACGGAAGCGGCGAGAAGCTGTTCAATATGTCGCTGTCGCCTGCGAAGAGCGGGGATAAGTGGGGATATATCGGCAAGGACGGAAAGTTTAAGATAGAGCCGCAGTTTGACTGTGCTTATCAGTTTGACGAAAATGTAAACGGAAATGCCGCCGTCAGCAACGAAAGCGGATACGGCTTTATAAATGACAAGGGTGAGTTTACGGTCGAGCCGCGTTTCAGGCTTGCGTCATATTACAGCGACAACGGCTTTTCGGCTGTGACCGATAATGACGGATATATGCTGTATGTTGACAGCAAGGGCAGGACGGTGTATAACGAGAAGCATTTTACATATGCTCAACCCTTTGAAAGCGGAGCGCCGTATACCTTTGCATATACCGTTATGACGCAGGACGCTAAAGATGATAAAGGCGAAACGGTCGGCGATATCACAGATGAATATTATCTTCTGTCGGCGGACGGAAAGACGGTGACCGGGCTTCCCGACAGAATGGGTATAGACTGCGTGTTCGGAGAGTACTATGTCGGGTTTACAAAGAACGTGAATGAGGGAAGCAACGACTTTACCAAAAGAAGCTATGCCGTTTTCTCGGCAGACGGTGAGCAGAAGAGCGAATGGTACGACAGGATATTCGTGACGGACGAGCTTGTGCTGATGTGCAAAACGGACAATGAAACGCGGATATATAGAGCGGCGATGTACGACAGAGAGCTGAATAAGTTAAGCGATGAGTATTACTGCGACAGAAATCCCGAATTTGCCGACAGCGGACTTGTGCTGATAAAGCGTGACGGTGAGCGCTTCAGAAAAGTGCTTGTGAATAAAAACGAAGGTAAACTTGACGAGGTTTACACTGCAACAGACGGCACGGACATAATAAGCACATTTGACAGGAGCGGCATTGCTTGCGTATACGAAAACGGTTTGTACTGCGGTTATACGGTCGGCGGCAAGGTCTTTGAGTGCGACTATGCGTTTACGGCGTTCAACAGCGGGCTTGCGCCGTATTACGATAACGCAAAGATCGGATATATAAATGCGGGCGGCGAGGTCGTAATAAATGCGCAGTATGATGCGGTGTCGGAGTTCTATGCGGACGGGTATGCCTATGTGCTTGCTAACGGGGAATACAGCATTATCAATACTACCGGTCAGACTGTAGCGGGAAATCTGAGCTTTGCTCCGACAAAGCTCACAGACAGTGGTATAAACCACGGTTGGTATACACCGAAAGATTTTGACGGGGCAGAGTATTATAAAAATGCAATAAATTACGGCACATTGGCAGTGAAGACGGACAGCGGCAACCCGGACTATTTTTACGAAGATTATGTGAATAAGCTTGTATATGCGGCTGACGGAGCTGAGGTAAAGGAAAACTCCGAATTGATGAAGGGTTACGGCGAGTTCGAGGACGGATATGCCATATTGGATAAGAACGGGTATTATCTTGTTGACAGCAGGGTAAATGTGATACCGATACCGTCGGACGGAATGGATAAGCTGTATACTACAAAATATGCATACGAGTATTTCTACGGCGTTGTGGGCAGCGGCAGTAAGGATCCGCTTGCTATGACCGATGTCAACAGGAACACGATATCGCTTTCCGACTATGACGGAGTGTACAGCGGCAATGACTGCCTGTTCTTAAGCAACAGCAACAGTGAAAACCTGTATCACAACCGATACATGGTGTATAACGGCAGGCTTTATCGGCCGCTGACAATAGAAACAAACAACTACCTGGGATTTAACGGAAATACGGAGCATACTGCAATGCTGTCATGCACATATTACGGTACTGTTGATATGAGCAATGATATCTGCCGCGTTATTGACAGCGAAACCGGAGAATGCCTGCTCAGCTATAAGCAGGACGGCGGCTCGCTCGAATATATGAATGAATATTTTATCTGTATCAGCCGTGACGGAATGTCGGACTACAGTGATGCTGACGGCAATACATATCTGGAAAAGAGCGGAAATGAGTATTATACCGTATACGGAAAAAGAATAGGTGTGTTTATTTCGGCTTCTGCCTGTGATGATAAGCTGCTGGCTGTAACAGACAACGGAAAATTCAGAGTGTACAGCAGGTACGGCGAGCTGCTCGGGGAATACGGCTATGCGTGCATGAACGAAAAGTCGCAGTATATTGTTATTGAGCGGGACGGAAAGTATATCTGCCTTGACAGGAGAATGAACGCGGTGTTTGACTGTGAGTATCCGTTTAATCCGCCTGTAAACGGATATGCGGCTTATGCGGATATCAAAAGCGGTAAGATAGGATATCTCGATATGACGGGCGAGGTAGTGATACCTGCGTTTACGGAGGTCGCGGCTGACTTCTCGGCTGACGGATATGCAAGGGTCGCAGAATACAGGACACCGGACGAGTCGGAAGAGGCAGGACGGTTTACCGATGAAGTGCTGATAGACACAAGCGGCAAAACAGCTTATGAAAGCAAAAATACAGCGGTCGGGGCTAACGGCTTTGCATATGACGGTGAGTACTTCAAGACTGTATATTCGTTTGCAGGGGGCTATGAGTATTTTATAAACTACTGCAAGGAGAACAAAGAACAGCTTAAGCTGAACAGCTATAGCAACATAATGCAGTATTGTCATCTGAAAAACGATGGCAGTATTACCGACTATGCGGGTAATGAGCCGTATCAGTTCGCGGTAATGAATAAGAAGTCAAAATTCTCTGCCGACATCGACAGAATGTATGACGGAACGCCGATCGTGTATATTTACCGCTCAAGGACGAATAATGAAGTGACGAGTTCATATTACGGACTGGACGGAAAAGAGATAAAGTTTGACAGATACGGTGACAATGGGATTTCACTGGACGGATATTTCTGGCAGGAGATTCAGGACGAAGAAACAGGCAGGAAAAAGCTGTATATCTATGATACTGACGGCAGTGAAAAGTTCAATGTGACTGCACCGGAGTATTACCATTATGCCAGTGCAAAGGAAGACGGCGGGTATGTATTCGCATTCAGATATCGTTATGATCCTGATACGGAGCTTCCGCCCAAGGTGTACAATAATCTTGTTGCAGACGCATATTCTTCTGACGGGAAGCTTATTGCACAGTGTGAAAACGCTTCGCCGCTTGCTACCGGCGCTGTTGAGGGAAACAAGGACGAGATACGCTTTGTCTGCCGGACGGAAGATGAAAAGTATGAGGAAAGAATATACTCCGTATCGAAAGGTGAATTTATCAGTACAAAGCAGGTCGAAATAGGCGATTATGTTTATGCATAGAAATGAGCGGCAACTGATCTGTGATAGCGATGCTATGCGATAAAAACCGCTTGACAGGTAACAGGCGTTGTGATACACTTAAAACAGTTAAGCGTAAGGATACAGGCTTATTATCCGTGGGAGATATATTGATATCAAGGGCGGTTACATATTGATATCAGGCACAGCTCACGGTGGGCTGTGCCTTTTTGCGTCTGAGATCGAAATATAAGGAGAAGGTTTTATGAAAATGAAAAAGTGGGTGTTGGGTCTTATAGCCTTTGCGGCGATGGTTGTGATCTGTGCGGTGTGCGCGGGGGCAGAGAGGTATGGGGATTTCCAGTATAGCGTGCTTGAGGACGATACGGTGGAGATTATATGGTATACCGGAAATGCAGAAAACGTCGAGATCCCATCTAAAATTGAAGATAGTAGTGTGACCGGTATACGCTATTACGCTTTCCGCGATTGCGAAAATCTTAGATATATAACGATACCGAGTAGTGTGAAGAATATTGATGATGGTGCTTTTGTAAATTGCCCAAACCTTACTGAAATTACAGTAAAAACAGGAAATTTAAACTACACTTCTGTAAACGGTGTTTTATACGACAAGAACAAAACTACTCTACTATATTACCCCAAGGGGAAAAATGATAAAAATTATAAAATAATTGACGGTGTAACAAGCATACGCGATTCTACTTTTATGGATAATACATTTCTTGTCGACGTAGACATTCCTGATAGTGTAACAAGCATAGGTAGAGGCGCTTTTGAAAATTGTACAAGTCTTACAAATGTAAACATCCCAAATAATGTAACCGATATAGGCGATTCTGCTTTTTCTAACACCGCTCTTATCAGTATAACGATACCCGAAAAAGTGACGAATGTAAGCTATGCCGCTTTTTCAAGTAACACCCATCTTGTCAGCGTAAAGTTATCAGATGGTGTAACACAGATAGGAGATTATTGCTTCTCCGGATGTACAAGCCTGACCAAAATAGATGTTACAGCAGGAAATAAATATTTTTCTTCTGTAAACGGTGTGCTTTTTGATAAAAATAAAACAGAAATAATCTGGTATCCCGCAGGAATAATAAACGCAAGCTATCGCATACCGGACGGCGTAACCGGTATCAGTAATTACGCTTTCAATAAATGTATACACCTTACAAGCGTAACCATTCCCGATAGTGTTACCGATATAGGAGAGCACGCTTTCGACGAATGTTCAAGTCTTAAAAGTATAACGATACCTGACCGCATTAAAGGTATTAAAGATTATACTTTTAATTATTGCGAAAACCTTGCTCATGTAACCATACCCGATAGCGTGACTTATATAGGAAAGTACGCTTTTGATGGTTGTACAAGTCTTAAGAATATAACTTTACCTGATACGGTCACTAATATAGATTATGGCGCTTTCATGTTCTGCAATAGTCTAAAAAGCATAACAATACCGGAAAGTGTGCAGGATATCGGTGAGTATGCTTTCTACGGCTGTAAAAGTCTTGAAAAAATAAATGCTGCGGCAGGCAATGAAAATTACGTTTCTGTAAACGGAATTCTTTTCAGCAAGGATAAAACAAAAATCGTATGCTATCCTGCAAACAAGAACGATACGAGCTATAGTATACCAAGCAGTGTTAAGGTTATTGGCAGTGGCGCATTCCGCGATTGCTCACATCTTAAAAGTATAATGATACCCAACAGCGTTACAACTATGGAACATCATGCTTTCAGTAATTGCACAAGCCTTACAAGTATCTCGATACCTCAAAATATTACAATTATTGAAGCGGCAACTTTCTACGGATGTACAAATCTTACAAGCGTAAGAATTCCCGACAGCGTGACAGAAATAGGATTCAGTGCATTCTATTTATGTAACAGCCTTAAAAATGTAACTGTACCCCGCAGTGTAACAAACATAAGCTACTATGGCTTAGGTTTTATCGGACTGGAAGACAAGACAAGCAACTTCAAGATCTACTGCTACAGTGGCACAGAAGCGGAGTATTATGCCAAAGGCGAGAAATTTAATTATGTACTGCTTGACAAGTTGCCCACACTCGCAAAAGTAACCGGCACAAAGCTCGGCGGCAGAGCGGCAGACGCGCTTAGGATAAACTGGACAAAGAATGCAAATGCCGATGGTTACATTGTTGAAATGTATCAGGGCGGAAAGTGGGTTCGCGTTGCAAAAATCACAAACAACAGCACGACTACTTTCAGAAAAGCGGGGCTTAAGGCGGGAACAGCTTACAAGTTCAGAGTTAAGGCATACAAGGTGTATGACATTACTGCGGCTTACAGTGCGTACAGCGCTACAGTTACCGCAAGGACAAATCCGTCTGTTATAAAGGACGCTAAGCTTGGCGGCAGGGCGGCTGACGCGCTCCGTATCAACTGGACTAAGAATACAAGCGCTGACGGATATATCGTTGAGATGTATCAGGGCAACAAGTGGGTAAGAGTTGCTAAGATAACAAACAGCAATACTACAACATTCAGAAAAGCGGGACTTAAGGCTTCTACAGTCTATAAATTTAGAGTAAGAGCATATAAGATGAGCGGTAGCACGGCGCTTTACGGTAACTATAGCGCTACCGTGACCGCAAGGACAAACCCGTCAATAGTAAAGGGCGTTAAAATAGGCGGCAAGGCTAAGGACGCTTTAAGAGTGAACTGGACGAAAAATACTTCCGCTCAGGGTTATATCGTTGAAATGTACAAGGGCGGAAAGTGGGTAAGAGTTGCTAAGATCACAAACGGCAATACGACTACATTCAGAAAAGCAGGACTTGCTAAGAATACTGTTTATAAGTTCAGGGTTCGCGCTTATCACATGAGCGGTAAGGCGGCGCTTTACGGTAATTATGGTAGTGTGAGTGGAAAAACTGCGGCGAAGTAACGCTCTGATTAAAAGCAAAAATCAATAATTACGACCGGGTAACGATGGGATAATCGTTGCCCGGTTTTTGTGTGCGTGGGGATAGTGCGGGGTTGGCGGTGTTTGTGGAAATGGAGATAATCGTGGCGGCGGGAGGGGCAAGCAATGCAAGGATGCATTAAGCGTGTGTGCACAGAGTTTTGCAAGGACGCAAAACAATACAAGCACACAGCACCGCACCCTACGGAAATTGGGCAGTGTACGGTGCTTTGGCGGCGATGGAAGTGTGAGCGGGAAGACAGCGGCTAAGTAATTGCCAGTGAATAAAAGTTAATAATAAGACCGGGCGGCGATGGGAAAATCGCTGCCCGGTTTTGCGTTGTATGGGATAGTGCGGGGTTGGCGGTGTTTGCAGAAACGGAGATGATCGGGGCGGCGATCTCTCCGTTTTGACTTTCAAGGCGGGCGGACGTTTCATTGCATTTTTCTGCAAAATAAAATCATATTTTTCCGCTGAAACGCTTGACAAAGAGAAATTTTGATTGTATAATCAGTATGTATGATATTTAAAGGCTGTGACGAGGACAGTAGTGCGGATATGAAGCCAAAGCGAGCCGACGACGGTGAGAGGTCGGCGCGGAAGTACCGTATGAAAATCACCTCCAAGCTGCCCGCCGAAATTGCGGTACATCGCCGCGAGAGTAGAACGGGACGGTTTTCCGCCGTTATACGGAACGCATTTGACGGAATGACGAAACGGTGGTTATAAAGACTGTTATGAGATTATAGTCCTTATCCTTTTCGGAGGATAAGGACTTTTTTATTTTCCGCAAACGCAAAGAATAAATAATATGCAATGGGCAGACCTTCGCCCAAAACCCCATATAGCTTTTGGTTTTTGCCGAAGAGATCTATATGGCAGGGTGAATTGCAAAAACAGGAGGAGAAAAGATGTCACTTTACGAAAAAGTACCAACCTCGGTAAATTTTGTCGAGAGAGAAAAGCAGACAGAAAAGTTCTGGCATGACAACGACATATTCCGCAAGAGTATGGAGCAGAGAAAGGGCGACAAGACCTACACATTCTATGACGGTCCGCCTACGGCTAACGGTAAGCCGCATATCGGTCACGTTCTTACCCGTGTTATCAAGGATATGATCCCGAGATACCGCACTATGAAGGGCTATGACGTTCCCCGTAAGGCAGGCTGGGATACTCACGGACTGCCTGTTGAGCTTGAAGTTGAGAAGATGCTCGGCCTTGACGGCAAGGATCAGATCGAAAAGTACGGACTTGATCCGTTCATAACAAAGTGTAAGGAAAGCGTATGGAAGTACAAGGGTATGTGGGAGGAATTCTCACGCACTGTCGGCTTCTGGGCTGATATGGACGATCCGTATGTAACATACGACAACAACTTCATCGAGTCTGAGTGGTGGGCATTAAAGCAGATATGGGAAAAGGGTCTTTTATACAAGGGCTTCAAGATAGTTCCCTACTGCCCCCGTTGCGGAACCCCGCTTTCAAGCCACGAGGTAGCTCAGGGCTATAAGGACATAAAGGAACGTTCTGCGGTCGTACGCTTCAAGGTTAAGGACGAGGACGCTTATATCCTCGCATGGACAACAACTCCCTGGACGCTTCCCTCAAACGTTGCACTCTGCGTAAACCCCGACGAAACCTATGTAAAGGTAAAGACAGCAGACGGCTACACATATTATCTTGCAGAGGCTCTGTGCGATAAAATTCTCGGCGGCGACAAGCCCACAGCCCCCTATGAGGTAGTTGAAAGATATACCGGTAAGGAGCTTGAGGGCAAGGAGTATGAGCCTTTATTCGACTGCGCTGTTGATATCTGTGCAAAACAACATAAAAAGGGCTACTATGTAGTATGCGACACCTATGTAACACTTACAGACGGTACAGGTGTTGTTCATATTGCTCCCGCTTTCGGTGAAGACGACGCTAAGGTCGGCAGAAAATACGACCTGCCTTTCGTACAGCTCGTTGACGGCAAGGGCAATATGACTGCCGAAACACCTTACGCAGGCGTATTCGTAAAGAAAGCCGACCCTATGGTGCTTAAAGACCTTGACGAAAAGGGCTTGCTGTTTGACGCTCCGAAGTTCGAGCATAGCTATCCTCACTGCTGGAGATGTGATACACCTTTGCTGTACTATGCAAGAGAGTCGTGGTTCATCAAGATGACGGCTGTCAAGGACGACCTTATCAGAAATAACGAAACGATAAACTGGATACCCGAGAGTGTCGGCAAGAACCGTTTCGGCGACTGGCTCGAGAATGTTCAGGACTGGGGACTTTCAAGAAACAGATATTGGGGTACTCCTCTTAATATCTGGGAGTGCGAGTGCGGTCACAAGCACGCTATAGGCAGTATCGAGGAGCTTAAGTCAATGTCGGATAACTGCCCCGATGATATAGAACTCCACCGCCCTTATATCGACGCGGTTACGATAAAGTGTCCTCACTGCGGTAAGCAGATGAAGAGAGTGCCCGAGGTTATCGACTGCTGGTTCGACAGCGGTTCTATGCCTTTCGCACAGCACCATTATCCTTTTGAGAATAAGGAAAAGTTTGAACAGCAGTTCCCCGCAGACTTCATCTCCGAGGCTGTTGACCAGACAAGAGGCTGGTTCTACTCGCTGCTTGCTATATCAACGCTTCTGTTCAACAAAGCGCCATATAAGAACGTTATCGTTCTCGGTCTTGTGCTTGATAAGGACGGACAGAAGATGTCAAAGTCAAAGGGCAACGCTGTAGACCCGTTCGAGTCACTGGCTGAACACGGCGCAGACGCTATCCGTTGGTACTTCTACACAAACTCGGCTCCGTGGCTTCCTAACAGATTCCACGCAAAGGCTGTAAACGAGGGTCAGAGAAAGTATATCTCTACTCTGTGGAACACCTACGCGTTCTACGTTCTGTACGCTAATATAGATAACTTTGACGCTACAAAGTACACGCTCGATGTTGACAAGCTCGGCGTTATGGATAAGTGGCTGTTATCAAGACTTAACACCGTTGTTGGTGCGGTTGACGATAACCTTGCAAACTACCGGATCCCCGAAGCCGCAAGAGCATTACAGGATTTCGTTGATGAGATGAGTAACTGGTATGTCCGCCGCAGCAGAGAGCGCTTCTGGTCGAAGGAGCTTACGCAGGATAAGATAAACGCTTACATGACGCTGTACACAGCGCTTGTAACTATCGCAAAGACATCTGCTCCTATGACTCCTTTCGTATGCGATGATATCTACAGAAACCTTGTCTGCTCGCTCGATAAGAACGCACCTGTAAGCGTACATCTGTGCGACTTCCCTACGGTAGACGAAAAGCTTATCGACAAGCATCTTGAGGAAGAGATGGACACTGTTCTGACTGTTGTAACGCTCGGACGTGCCGCAAGAAATGCCGCTAACATCAAGAACAGACAGCCTATATCAAAGATAATGGTAAAGGGCGACAAGACGCTTGAGCCTATGTATGCGGATATCGTAAAGGACGAGCTGAACATCAAGGAGATCAGCTTTATAGATAATACAGACCATTTCACAAGCTACACCTTCAAGCCCCAGCTCAAGACGCTCGGCGCTCGTTTCGGCAAGCAGATAGGCGAGGTAAGAACAAAGCTCGCTGAGGTTGACGGTCAGAAGGCTATGAACGAGATCCGTGAAACAGGCGCTATGACACTGACGCTTTCAACAGGCGATGTTCAGATCGCAAAGGACGACTTGCTGATCGATGAGCATCAGAAGGAGGGCTATGCGGTAGTGACCGACAGAGGTTATACTATAGTTCTCGATACAGCTCTTACACCCGAGCTTATCGAAGAGGGCAACGTAAGAGAGATCGTAAGTAAGATCCAGACAATGCGTAAGGACGCAGGCTTTGAGGTTATGGATCACATCGTTATCTACTGCGACGGCAGTGACAAGGTAGCTGAGATACTGACCCGCAACAAGGACAGCATCTCAGAGGATACGCTTGCCGATGAGATAGTTACCGGCAAGACTGACGGATTTACAAAGGAGCAGGATATAAACGGCGAGAGCGTAACTCTCGGTGTCAAGAAAATATGAGCTTCAAGCAGACATTGACGAGCCTTTTCGGACATAACGCAGTCCGCAAGGCTCTGATATGGGTGCTGGTCGTTGCTGTTGCTGTTTTGGTCGTGGTAACGCAATTCGCGTTCCCGGTACAGGTACAGTATGGGTATACACGGCTTCACACATACAGCGGACAGAGCTTTGACAATACGATAAAAAACGTATACGATAAGCTCAAAGACGGCACTCACCTTGACAGTGGGTCTACAAGCAAGCTGCTCAGCGACACGGATTTTGATATGACAAAGCCCGAAAACTATCTGCGTGTTGAGATGGTGTTCACATTCACCAATATAGGAATGTACAAGATAGACAACATTCAGTTTTCGATCGACGACATACCGTATGAAAAGCAGGCGTTTGTGCTGAAAGAAACAAATATAGCTTCGATCGACCGCTTCAACAACAGTAAGGTGTCGCTCATATTTGTTATCGACAGGTCGGGACTTACGGACGAGAAAATAACAAAGGCTGTAAGCTCGCTTAAGATAAGCTATAAGTTTGACCGCCCCGAGCTTTTCTCATCGGGCGGCGAGATAACACTGCCTGAAACTGTAATTCTGCCGTTTGATGAAGCGGTGGAGGAGTAGTTATGGCGGGAATTTTAAACAGGATACCGCAGAAGCAGAAAGGCGTGCTGTGCATTATCAGCTCCGCCTTTTGCTTTGCGTTTATGGGAGCGTTTGTAAGGCTGGCGGGTGATCTGCCGTCGGTGCAAAAGAGCTTTTTCAGAAACCTTGTCGCGTTTATATTTGCGGCAGTGATACTGATAAGACAGAAAGGCTCTTTTCTGCCGCATAGCAAAAGCAATATCGGCGCATTGCTGATACGCTCGGTATGCGGTACGCTCGGAATACTGTGCAACTTCTATGCGGTGGATCATTTAGCATTATCCGATGCGGCAATGCTTAACAAAATGTCGCCGTTCTTTGTTATCGTATTTTCGGCGTTGTTCTTAAAGGAACGGACTAATTTAGTACAGACGCTCGGCGTAATGATCGCGTTTGCGGGAAGTCTGCTTATAATAAAGCCGAGCTTTGCAAATCTGGAGCTTGTGCCGTCACTGCTGGGATTTCTCGGCGGTATGGGCGCGGGCGCGGCTTATACGGCTGTAAGGTGGCTTGGGATAAGGGGCGAGAAGGGACCGTATATCGTGTTCTTCTTCTCGGGCTTCTCCTGCCTTGTGACACTGCCGTTTTTACTGTTCGATTTTCACGTTATGACGTGGCAGCAGTGGCTTACACTGCTAGGCGCGGGACTTGCGGCGGCGGGCGGACAGTTCAGCATAACTGCGGCGTATAAATTCGCCCCGGCAAAGGAAATATCGGTATACGATTATTCGCAGATAATATTCTCGGCACTGCTCGGGTTTATGATGTTCTCACAGCTGCCGGACATATGGAGCTTTATCGGATATGTGGTAATATGCGGCGTGGGCGTTGCGATGTTTATATACAACAACCGCAAGGATAAAAAATCCGTGACAGAAAATTAAGAACTGTTAACAGAAAATATTGACACCGGTGTACTGATGTGGTATACTGACAAAAGATACACAATATCGGAATGTGTGTCACTTATTGAAAAAAGAGGTATGTAATTATGAAAACAGCAGCACAGGTATTTATAATCATCGGTATGGTTTGCGGCTTCTGGGCAATACTTCCGCTTATCTTCGGCGGTATCGCATTAAGCCAGATGAGCAAGGGTCAGCGCCCCTCAACAGGTATGAGCGTATGCGTTCTTTTATTCTGCAATATGATAGGCGGTATTCTCCTGCTTTGCGCAAAGGACGAAGATTTTTACAACCCCAACATGAACAGCGGCTATAACCCCAACATGAATAATGGCTACAACCCCAACATGAACAACAGCTACAACGCCAACATGAATAATGGTTATAACGCCAATGTAAATAATGGTTACAACGCCAACATGAACAACGGCTACAACGCCAATGTAAATAACGGCTATAACAATGCTAACTATGCCGCTCCCAACAACTACAACAATAATTACGCTACATCGGACAACAACAATTTCAATAATAACAACAATAACGGCGTACAGCAGTAATCGAAACAGTACATAGCACATGACGGCAGAGCACAGGCTCTGCCGTTTTTGCGTTATATATCAGTGCACAACATCATTTCGCCGTATTTACATACTTGACAGCATTTAGCAGTCGTGCTATACTGTATAAAGAATATTATGGCGTTGAATACTGACGGGAAATGGTGGGAGATATGTGTAAGGCGTTAGACACCAATTTGTGTAAAATAGAGCTAAATATAAGCGCCTCTGTAAGTTGTGCACAATATCTCTGCGTAAATCAATTCAATATGGTGATTAAGGCATAGTCCGCGAGGGGTGGGGTATGCCTTTTTGTATTTTAATCCAATGTAAAAGGAGAGAGTAATAATGAAAGTAAAAAGGCTGACCGCCGCGTTACTTGCGGCGGCGATCACGGTAAGCTCGATAGCGCCGGAAGCATTTGCGGAAATAAGCGGTGCCGGCGGAATGTCTACTGTCAATGAGTCGGCAGACGATACATCGACAGATCCTGCGTCCGGTGGCTCGGATAAAGCTGAAGAGTCGGGCAAAACGGTCTCAGCTTCTGAACCGGGGGAGGGTGAAAGCGACTATACATATAATGCGCTTGACGACGGCACTATTGAGATCACGGGTTATAGCGGCAGTGCAGAGAATATTGTTATCCCGGCTCAGATCGATGGGAAGAGTGTAACGAGGATAGGAAACAACGCATTTGAAAAATCAAGTGCAAAAGAAATAGTTATACCGGACAGCGTGACTGATATCGAACAGTATGCTTTTGAGGGCTGCACATCACTGTCGGATATAACACTGCCCGACAGCCTGACAAGCATCGGATTAAGCGCTTTCGAAAGCTGCACGGCACTAACGGATATAGCACTGCCCGACAGCCTCACATATATAGACGGCTTTGCATTTGCAAACTGCACTTCGCTCAAAACAGTTACTGTACCGGCAAGTGTAACATTTATAGGCGGCTGGGCTTTCGGATATTATTTTGAAGATGGTAACATAGATGCAAGAGTGGCATTCGATGATTTCACGATAAACTATACCAAGCACACAGCGGGACATTTGTATGCCGTTGAAAACGGCTTTACCGATGAAGGTTGTCTTATATACACAGTAAACGCTGACGGCACTTTAGAAATAGACAAATATGTCGGCAACGATACGATATTTGAAATTCCTGCGGAAATTGGCGGAAAAAAAGTCACAAGCATCGGATATAAGGCATTTGAGAATCGCACATCGCTCACAAGCGTCACTATACCCGACAGTGTGACAGATATCGGTTTTCAGGCATTCCATAACTGTACATCGCTTAAATCGGTTACAATTCCTGCAAGTGTAACAACTATAGACAACTATGCTTTCGGATATTTTTATGACGCAAACAAAGAAACAAAAATCGACGGTTTCACAATAAACTATACCAAGAACACAGCGGGACATTTATATGCCGCACAAAACGGTTTTACCGATGAAGCTTGTCTTATTAACGAATTACAGGATGACGGCACTGTAATAATAACCAAATATGCCGGCAACGATACTGTATTTGAAATTCCTTCGGAAATTGACGGTAAAAAGGTCACAGGTATAGGAAACAGAGCATTCCAGAACAGCACATCGCTTACAAATGCAACCATACCCGACGGCGTAACGCATATCGACGAATGCGCTTTCCAAGGTTGCTCGTCACTGACAGATATAGCACTGCCCGACAGTCTGGCAATTATAGACTCTTACGCTTTCAACAACTGCGCTATGCTCACAAGTATAACCATACCAAACGGCGTAACACGCATCGAATGGGCAACTTTCTACGGTTGCTCGGCACTGACAGATCTGGTACTGCCCGACAGCGTCACATATATAGGTTACAAAGTATTTTTCGACTGTCCTTCACTTAAAACGGTTACAATTCCGGCAAGTGTAACAGATATCGGTGAGTATGCTTTCGGATATCATGATGATGACAATTGGAATCTTGCAAAAATAGACGGCTTCAAAATAAACTACACAAAAAACACATGGGGTCATTATTACGCAAAGCAAAACGGCTTCTCCGACGAACCCTGCCTTGTTGCCGAATTAAATGAAGACGGCACAACTTTAAAGATAAGTAAATATGCCGGCAACGATACCGAATATGTAATTCCCTCGGAAATTGACGGCAAAAAAGTCACAAGTATCGGAAATGATGCATTCCAAGGCAATACATCACTCATTAGCGTCACCATACCGGGCAGCATAAAGGACATAGGCGATAATGCTTTTTCGGATTGCTCGTCGCTTGAAAGCGTAACTATATCGGACGGTGTTGAACGTATACTTTATCGGGCATTCTATAACTGCACTTCACTCAAAACAGTTACTGTTCCGGCAAGTGTAACATATATAGATAATAACGCCCTCGGATATTATAGCGATGATGGCGGAATTAATATAAATAAGATCGACGGCTTCACGATAAACTATACCAAGTACACACATGGACATTTGTATGCCACTGCAAACGGCTTTACCGATGAAGGTTATCTTTATTTCAATATACTGGATGACGACACTGTAGAAATAAAGAGATATATCGGCAACGATACGGTATTTGAAATTCCTGCCGAAATAGACGGCAAACAAATCACAAGCATCGGAAATTATGCATTCCTGGACCGCAAATCGCTCACAAGCGTCACTATACCCGACAGTGTGACAATTATCCGTTTTCAGGCATTCCATAATTGTCCTTCGCTCAAAACAGTTACAATTCCTGCGAGTGTAACAACTATAGGTGACTACGCTTTCGGATATTTTGATGATGAATATCAAAAAACGAAAATTGACGGTTTCAAAATAAACTATACCAAGAACACAGCAGGACATAGGTATGCCTTTGAGAACGGTTTTACCGATGAAACCTGTCTTCTTACAGAAATACAGGAAGACGGCACTGTAAAAATAACCAAATATTGCGGCAACGATACATCATTTGTGATCCCCGCGGAGATTGACGGTAAACCGGTCACAAGTATCGGCTATCGCGCATTCGCGGATAGCACATTGCTCACAAGTATAACCATACCCGACAGCGTAAAGTATATCGAAATGGGTGCTTTTGCAAGTTGCACGTCACTTACAGATATAGTATTGCCCGCCAGTCTGATAACTATCGACACAGAGGCTTTCCGGAACTGCACATCGCTCACAAGTGTAACCATACCCGACGGCGTGACTGATATCGGAAGCTACGCTTTCGCAAGTTGCTCGGCGCTGACAAAAATATCACTGCCCGACAGCGTTGTAGTGATAGGCGACCGCGCATTCTTCGACTGTCCTTTACTTAAATCGGTTACTGTTCCCGCAAGTGTGACAGATATCGGTGAGTACGCCTTCGGATATCATTATGATGATGATTGGTACTATACGAAAACAGACGGTTTCAAAATTTATTGCTACGGCGGCACAGCCGGAGAGCAGTATGCCAAGGACAACGGCTTTGAATATAAGATACTTGAATGCAAAGTACATAAATTCGGCGAATGGACAATTACTAAAGAAGCAAGCTGTACAAAAGACGGTGAAAAGGTAAGAATATGCCCTGTATGCAACAAAACGGAAACTGAAACGATCCCTGCAACAGGACATAAGGAAGTAATTGACAAGGCGGTAGAAGCTACCTGCACAAAGACAGGTCTTACAGAGGGTATTCACTGCTCGGTTTGTGACGCTATAATCAAGGCACAGGAAGTTGTACCTGCAAAGGGTCATACGGAAGTTGTTGATAAGGCGGTAGCCGCAACCTGCACTAAGACAGGACTTACTGAGGGTAAGCACTGCTCGGTTTGTGACGCTTTAATCAAGGCACAGGAAACAGTACCTGCAAAGGGTCATAAGTATATTGACACTGTTGTAAAGCCCACATATACAGCAAAGGGCTATACGCTTCACAAGTGCTCAGTTTGCGGCAACAGTTACAAGGACACTTACACAGCTAAGCTGACGCTTGCCAAGGTGACCGCCGTTAAGCTCGGCGGCAGAGCGGCAGACGCACTTCGTATCAACTGGAGTAAAAATGCTTCTGCTGACGGATATATCGTTGAGATGTATCAGGGTAACAAGTGGGTAAGAGTTGCAAAGATTACAAGCAACAACACCACAACATTAAGAAAAGCGGGACTTAAGGCAGGAACTGCTTACAAGTTCAGAGTTAAAGCATATAAGATGAGCGGCAAGACTGCGGTTTACGGCGCATACAGTGCAACTGTTGCCGCAAGGACAAATCCGTCTGTTATAAAGGGAGCGAAGCTTACTGGCAGAGCGGCTGACGCTCTCCGTATCAACTGGAGTAAGAATGCTTCTGCTGACGGATATATCGTTGAGATGTACAAGGGTGGCAAGTGGGTAAGAGCCGCTAAGATAACCAAGAACAGCACGACCACATTCAGAAAAGCGGGTCTTAAGGCTTCTACTGTTTATAAGTTCAGAGTAAGAGCGTATAAGATGAGCGGTAAGACTGCGGTTTACGGCAATTATAGCGCTACTGTAACCGCAAGGACAAATCCTTCGATTGTTAAGGGCGTTAAAATCGGCGGCAGAGCCGCTGACGCGCTCCGTGTAAACTGGAGTAAGAATGCAAGTGCCGATGGATATATCGTTGAGATGTATCAGGGTAATAAGTGGGTAAGAGTTGCGAAGATAACAAACGGCAATACTACTACTTTCAGAAAAGCAGGACTTGCTAAGAATACTGCTTATAAGTTCAGGGTTTGCGCTTATCACATGAGCGGTAAGACGGCGCTTTACGGTAATTATGGAAATGTCAGCGGAAAGACCGCGGCGAAATAACAGCGCTTAGGAAAAGTTAATAGTTTAATCGGGCATTGGCGTGAAAGCTGATGCCCGGTTTTTTGTGGTGTATGGGATAGTTCGGGGTTGGCGGTGTTTGTGGAGGTGGAGATAATCGAGGCGGCGGGAGGGGCGATTGTGAGTTTGCTTTCATCGCCGGGAAAAAGGCGGTGTGGCTATGCTGTTGCTTAGTGAAAATTTACATTATTCGGGCGGCTGTGACGGCTATTTTGAATATTTTATGAAAATTCGGCACAAAAGACTTAACATTTGATACGAATTGTGTTATACTTACAACGTGGTATACTCTGTTACAGAGAACATAACTTTGCCTGAAACGGCAATAATAAAATGAACGACACACCTTAAAAGGACGTAAATATGAGCAAAAATAACACTCAATATCTTAATGCCGATGCAGAGCTTGAAGAAGAGCTTTCTGCCGGTACTAAGACAAAGATGAAAAAAAAGAAGAAAAAGCAGAATAAGGCTGTAAGCACTGTACGTCATGTATTCGGCGTTATCGGAACGACACTTCTCAGCTTGTTTATGATAGTGATCATCACCTGCTGTATAGTAGCGGTGACGCTGACGGTCTACATCATGCAGTTTGCGGACAGCGCATTTGACGTTGATCTTAAGAACGTTGACCTGAGCTACACCAGCTTCATTTACGCAAAGAACAGCGCGGGTGAACAGGTGGAGATAAAACGTCTGTCGGGTGACGAGAACCGTATATGGGTAGATATGGAGCAGATACCCAAGCACACTCAGGACGCGTTCACGGCGGTAGAGGACAAGCGTTTCTATGAGCATGACGGCGTTGACTGGAAGAGAACGGTGCGCGTCACCATATCGACCCTGTTCAACGGCTACGGCGAGGGCGGTTCGACCATAACCCAACAGCTTGTAAAGAATATCACAGGCGACGACAGGGTGACACCCGAGCGTAAGATAAGAGAGATTTTCCGTGCGCTGAACCTTGAACAGCAATACACGAAAATCGATATACTGGAGGCATATCTTAACCGTGTTCCGCTCGGCGGTACGGTTTACGGTGTAGGTTCGGCGGCTTACTATTATTTCGGAAAAACAGTAGATCAGCTGACTATCGCCGAAAGCGCGATACTTGCAGGTATGACGCGTTCGCCGAGTGTGCTTAATCCGTATGCTAATCTTCAAAGATCAAAGGAAAGACAGCTGTACGCGCTGAAATGTATGTACGAGCAGGGCCTTATCACGACCGATGAGTATGAAGCGGCTAAGGTCGAGCAGGTCAAGTTCAGACTTATCGTTGAGGGTGACGCTTACGGCTATAAAGATCCGAGATATGATGAATATTACGGAAACAATGCAAATCAGGACGACAACAGCGATCAGTATGACGATAACGATACTTACGAGGCTTACCGCTGGAATGAGTATGAGATATCGCAGAACTGGTATGTTGACGCGGCTATAGAACAGGTCATCGAGGATATCGGAAAAGCCAAGGGTATGACTTACTCCGAGGCAAAGGCTGACCTTTACAAGGGCGGCTACAAGATATATCTGAATATGGATATGGATATCCAGGATAAGCTTGAAGAGTTCTTCAAAGACCCCAACAACTTCTTCTACAGCTATGATAAGACAGCAATAGAGGAGAATTGTGCACAGGCGGCGTTTGTACTGACAGACTACAGGGGTAATGTCGTGGCGCTTGCGGGCGGCATCGGAGATAAGCCCGGCGACGGCTGCTTCAACAGAGCGACACAGGCGATACTGCCTATCGGTTCGACAATGAAGCCTATCTCGGTTTACGGTCAGGCGATAGACAAGGATATCATCAGCTATTCGTCAATGATATTCGACAGATGTATCACACTTCCGGACGGAACAAGCTGGCCGAGTAACTTTGAGGGCGACTACGGCTCGGGCGGATATATACCTGCGTGGTATGCGGTGCAGCAGTCTAAGAACACTACGGCTGTAAGAATGGCGCAGGTGCTCGGAATTGATACCTGCTTCAACTTCCTTACCGATAAGCTGAATGTAACGACACTTGATTACACGAACGATAAGGCTTATTCGCCTATCGCGCTCGGACAGCTGACACAGGGTATGACGCTGCTTGAGCTTGCGGGTGCATATCAGATATTCGGCTCGGGCGGTATGTATTATACTCCAAAGCTATACAACCTCATCACAGACTACAACGATAATGTCGTTATTGAGCAGGAACCGCTCGGCGACAGGGTAATGGACAGTGACAGTGCTTATATCACTAACAGATTACTCAAGGCGGTTACCGATACCACAAACGGTTCAGGTAGATATGCGAGAATTGACGGAATTGAGGTTGTCGGCAAGACGGGTACTTCAAACGATGAACGTGTACTGGCGTTCGCGGGTCTTACAGCCGATTACTGCGGCGTTATCAGACTGGGATATGATGACAATAAGAACATCGGCAATACGAACTATGTTTATCTCGCACAGGTATGGCACAACTTTATGGTGAACATCGTGAACGACGAGTCTACAAAGACATTCACCAAGGATCCGAATGTAGTAGAAAAGAACTACTGCACCGAGACCGGACTGCTCGCCACATCAAAGTGTCCGAGCACGGCGGTGGGCTATTATAAGGCGGATACATTGCCAAAGACTTGTAATTCGAGCCATAAGGACGGCGAGTTTGTGAAAAAGCACGGCGGTGAAACACTGCTTGTACCCGAATGGTACACAAAGCAGGACGACAGCACGAGCGATACAAGCTCAAACTGATATAAAACAGATTACAGCGGCTATACAAAAGCCGCTGTTTTGATGAAAGGATATTCTATGACATTCAGACTTACGGCACCGTGCCATTTCGGGCTGGAAAAGACGCTCTCGTTTGAGGTGCGCAAAATAGGCGGCGAGGATATAGCCGTATCGGACGGACGTGTTACGTTCACGGGAGATGAGCGTGTGCTTATAAGAGCCAATATGTGCCTGTCGACTGCGGAGCGCGTGGGAATATTGCTGTCAGAGTTCAGGGCGAGGACCTTTGAGGAGCTGTTTCAGGGGGTAAAGGCAATTCCGATAGAAAAATATGTCGGCAAGTTCGATAAGTTCCCGATAAAGGGCTTCAGCTTAAATTCAAAGCTTACAAGCGTTCCTGCCTGCCAGAAGATAATCAAGAAGGCTATGGTTGAACGAATGAAGAGCGTATATAAAATCGGCTACTTTCAGGAAACGGAGGCGCTGTTTCAGTTCCGCTTCTCAATAATGAAGGATAACGTCACTATGACGCTCGATACATCGGGCGAGGGGCTTCATAAGAGAGGCTACCGCCGTTTTTCAAATGCCGCACCTATAAAGGAAACGCTTGCGGCGGGTATTGCCGACCTTGCGCGGATAAGGGACAACGATATCATCTGCGATCCGTTCTGCGGAAGCGGCACACTGCTTATCGAGAGCGCGCTCAAGGCGCTGAATATCCCGCCGTGCCTTGACAGAGAGTTTACCGCGATGCAGTGGGAGTTCCTGCCCAAAGAGCTGTGGGACGAGGAAAGAGAAGCACTCAGGGCTAATATCAGAAAGCCCGAAAACTTTAAGCTGTACGGCTTTGATATCGACCCGGAGGCGGTAAGACTTACGCGCGACAATGCGGCTAAGGCAGGTGTGGGCGAATATATCGAGGTAAACCGGCGTGATGTTGCCGAGTTTACATATCCTGAGGGCTGTACGGCAGTGCTTTGTAACCCGCCTTACGGTGAGCGTATGCTTGACGAGGAGCAGGCTCATGAGCTGTATAGAGTCATGGGTAAGAGAATGCTCCCGACAGACGGAAGAAGATTGTTCGTTATCACTCCGGACGGTGAGTTTGAGGAGCTTTTCGGCAAGAAAGCAGATAAGAACAGAAAGCTTTATAACGGTATGCTTATGTGCAGGTTGTACAGCTATTTCAAAGGGTGATATGAGTTTATGTAAAGCGGTAGCCATATATTCGGCATACCGCTTTTGTGTTGTAGATATTGTCAAAATAATGCAACAGTTATTTGTCTAATATGTCAATGGAATATATGAAAAAATTCTGATATAATTGTATTAAGAAAAGTGTTTTATCAAAACACATAAATAACAAGGGAGGTATTGCTATGAAACCGGTAAAAATAATCTTTTCCGCAATCGTTGCCGCCGCAGGCGTATGGCTCTGCGTGGCGCAGGATACTATGCCGGACAGACTTGATTTCTATATCTATTCAGCTTGCGCATCATTCCTTATCACATTGGCTGTTGCTTTCGGCATTTTTACCTTTATAAAGCACAGCTTCGGACGGTTTATCGGTGTTACTGTTGTTGTGAATGCTGCTATCTGCATATTCCACGCATATAAGTACCCTTATAATGTTATGAATGTCGGAGGACCGGCATCGCATATGGAATGGTTCTTTTCGGTTCTGCCGTATAATCTTCTTATTGCCGCAGTCGTAAGTGCTGTGTGCATACTCGGATACAAGATGATCAACGCTCAGCGCAGTAAAACGACAGTATAAGTAAAATGAATTTTTAACAGCCGCAGATTTGCGGCTGTCAGGTTGTAGAAAAAGTCTGTTTTTTTAGAAATGTAACTTATTCTCAAACCCTAACCCCAAACCCCTTCCCCTCGGGAAGGGGCTGAATGTG
>OLZH01000148.1_pt1 | contig 32640 bp, 62 predicted proteins | sample 1673821 | NCBI WGS metagenome assembly OLZH01 (sample SAMEA103958128, study PRJEB25191) | human gut metagenome | reverse complement strand
CTGGACGTATTCGTGACGTACTGGATAATAGATTGATAGTAAAACGCCGTTGTTGGTAACAATAAGATGGTTTAGCAAAGTTTAACGCTAATAATCTGACATTTTTCTTGCGTTATTGCAACAGAAGTGTAACTTTGCAACCATCTTATTTTGAATCTTAAAACGGAAAATTATGAATAAAGAAGATGAAAGCGACCTATTACATTGGTTGCAAGACAAAGATGTCAGTGAAGTGATAAACTTGCTGATGAAACATGGTAACAGATATTCACGGAGAATTTTGAAGTTCTTTTGCTGGTTCTGCAAGTATGTTCCAGTTACACTTATGTGCTTCCACGCATACGGAATGTGGGATTTTAGTCAGCATCCAAGGGAAATGTTCATAACAAACAATGAGAATTTCCCCTGCTATTTATTCATCTACTTTATGGTTTATATTTTGCCAATGGTTTTGATATTAGCAAGCAGATTCTTTTTTCTTTGTTGGAGATATAGAATACCATTTTTCTACTTCTTCGGCATCAATGCGGCTCATATTGTAGAGTGGAGTTGGTACACAACTCAAGATATGATTGATTCCTGCTTCACTGTCATGATAGTAACGGCAATGTTTTATATATACGGATTCTGTGACATGTTTATCAGCAAAACCAAGTTAGGACGAAAAATCTGTGCGTGATATGGGAAAGATATTGAATTATAAGATACTCGGAACAGCTTTGAAGTCGCTGAGCGATGCTTGCTTCAAGGCAGATGAGCAGCAGAGGAATGGTGAGAAAATTACCGCTTGCGGAATGAGTGATGAGGACTTGGATAGACTGTGTGATATCATCCCCGACATGCTCAACCCGATGATGAGCACGGAGGAAGTTAAGGAAAAGCTTCACGTTTCCGATGCTACATTGAACAGGATGGTAGCGAGAGGCGACATTCCTAATGGTGAATGCAAGAAGCGAGGACATACGAGATATTTTAAGAAGTGGGATATTCTTCACTATATTAAGAGTAAGAGAAAATCATAACGTATTAAGCCCTACGCAGCACGGTCAAGCGAGTATGTATGAGTATTATGGATTTTATGTTTTTTGCTTTGATTATAGTAGCAATGATAGTCGTCATTAATTGCACGTTCATTGCATACCTATACATTACGCATGAGTACGAGAAGGTCAATAAGTTCTTCTTGGCTTGGGTAACGATGTCAACTATGATATTGACAATGTGGTTCGGAGTTGGACTGTATCTGTATTTTAATTATTTCTTATAAGCTAAAGAGAGGTAAGTGATTGCCTCTCTTTTTGTTTTCAATCCTTTCCAATCTTGCAAACATTGGAAAAGATTTTAATTCCCACTATATTAGCTCAAAATGACATTACCTACTATCACCTTAAAACACTGATAATCAACCACTAAAAGAAAGTGTGATAGAGTTATATTTGCTCTTATAAATTCGCTGTACCTTTGCATCGTAACGTTACAATAGTGTTAGTTAATATTAAGGATAACTTAAAAAAGATTGTATCATGGAAATGACAGATGCAAAGGTCGTAGAGAAGAAAATCTACGAAGAGGGAAAGAAGCACGATGAGTATGCTTCTAAGGCAACAGGTAATGCTGGTCTTACCCTTGGTATCATCGGCACAGCACTCGGTGCTGGTGCTTGGTTGCTTGGCGGTAACAACCGCAGCGTGTTTGGTTCACTCGGTGGCAGCAATATGCCTGAGAACGTGAACATCAACGCTTACGGAGCTAACGCAAGTTCCAATCAGCCAACCGCCTTGCAGGTAATGGAGAAGGAATGCGATGATGAGGTGAAGTTGCTTACCTATATATTCGGTATGAAGCTCGACACCGCTAACAAGTTCTACGCTATGCGCGAAACTGACATCGCTGAGAAGTTCTCTATGTACAAGGGCGCTAACGATGCTATCAACGCCGAGAACCGCCGTGCAATGCAGGCTGAGTTCGGTCTTTACAAGTCTCAGGTTGATGCAGACTTCGGTCTGTACAAGAATCAGAGAGACCAGTACGATGCGTTGCAAGCAAAGTATAGCGACCTCGACAAGAAGGTTGCCGTGATGGAGGCTCTTACTCCTTACAAGGAGAAGCTGATGATGGCTTACGTGAACGAGAAGACATGTAACTGTCTTCGTGGTCAGTTGGTACTCCCATCTACGCCAGTAATTTCGGGCTACGGCAGCTACGGCTGTAACTGCGCCACTCCCTCCACTCCCAGTACAGGAGCGTAACAGAGCAGCAAGGAAGTCTGTAAAAAGGACTAAAAAGAAATGAGTTGGTGAGGGGTGTTTGCCCTCGTTGGTGGATGCCCTCTCACCTCTCTAAAATATATCACCAACTTAAAGATATTGATTATGATGAATTTTGGAAACAGCCCTTTGCTTGATATGGGCACAAGTCAGCAACAGCAGCCGCAGATGTTAGATGCAGAGTTACAGAAGATGTATGAGGCCTTACAACAGAAGCGAGCATCTATCAATATGCAAGCGCAGCAGTCTTCCACCCCACTTTGGGATGAAATCGACAAGATTGAGGACAATCTTACAGGGGCGCAAAGGCAGTACTTGATGCAAAACCAGGAGTACGTTAATAGCTTACAATATGTGTCAAAGTTAGTACAAGATGAGGAGTTGCGTATCATACGCCCTCGTATTGAAAGCACTCAGCAAGGACAGGAGGCATTGAAGAAACACTTGTCCTTGATGCAACGACTGAGAAAAGAAGTAACGCAGGCAGAGGAACAGAAATCTGCCATGCTCAACGATTATATGACCAATCATAGTGATAAGACTTGGCAAGAATACCTCGTATGGTACAACAAAACAAAGAAAGGAGGAGTTAAGAAATGAACATAACGGAACTTAAAGAGAAGCTGCTTACATCGGTAGACCTGTGGGCAGACGCAAGAATTGACGATATGATAAAAGGAAACCCAATGTTGGCAATTCCTTCCGTCTACATGAAACGTGCGGCGCACAATATCATATCCATCAACAAAGAGAAGTTAGGTAAAACTATTGATAGTGCGGCATTGTTTATCGGTGACGAGAATGGTGATATTAATGTAGATACCATCTTTGACGATGCCATGCAGATGCTAAAAACCATTGACAACTATAGCTTTGAGATTGGATTCATAAGCGGTAGGATTGATGGCGGAACTCTGTATATCGACCTACCCGACAATATCTTCACGACACTTCTTTTCGGGAGCAAGAAGAGTATTAGTTTTGGAGAGAGCGATTTTGCTGAATTAAAAAATTTATTAACTGAATAATACGGATATGGAAGAATTGATGAAAAACTTTGATGAGCTATATGGAATAATGGCTACGTCGGCAAATGTGAAATACATGCGCGTGTTTGGTGATACCATGCGCTGCATGATGAAGGATATGGCGGACAGGCATCCCGAACTGGCACAAGAGTATATCGAGAAACTATGTGCCATCAAGTGGAAAAACTACCTTACGAAAAAGGAAGCTTTGTCCATCATTCAGAAAATGGACCCAAAGGCTACTTGGGATATGCAAGTATGGTCCAGCGAAATGAAAAAGCACAATCTACACACAGAAGACAGCCCTTGCTATAACGACTATGCCTTGTACGTGGCCATGAATCAAGTGGTGAGCGATCATGGAGAAACCATAGCAAAGATTCTCGGCAAGGACAGTTTGAGCGACATCGATGATGACCATCTTTTGGTGTACGCATATAGCCTTGCTGTCGACTTACTAAAAGACAAGGACGGCGTGTATGACATCAGAGAGTATTTCATGAAATAAACATTAAAAAAACAGATAATGAAAAAGGGTTTTGAGAATGTCATGTCGTGCGAAGACATGCAAGAGTTGAAGGCTTGCCTGCAAATCATGATAGAGAGTTGCGAGATAGGTATGAATAACAGCGCCATGCTTGAGATGATGAAGCAGATACAAGGAGAGGTGTCTGGCTGTAACTATGACGAAGAAATGGCCGATATGCACCTGTGTCTTATAGGCCAGCTTCACACGAAAGATGTAGCCAAGGACTATTGGCACGAAGTGAAAAACGACAAAATCAATATAGCGGACTGGTGTGTGCTATGGGGAGAGATGGTTAACAGAAATGACGAAAAGATAAGGAAGTGGTTCCCTAAAATAGGCACTCTGGACTACGAGAGAAAAATCTTCGATGAGTGTGTTTCGTTTCTCGCTAACGGAGAATTACCATTTTATGACCTAAAAGTGTGACTTTTTGATCGTTATCTGATTGAGTTTCGGGATTTTATTGTTATATTTGCAGAAAAGACCGAAACTTATATTTTTTATTACAAATTATTCAGGATAACGATTATGATAGGTTTGTTAGATTCTTCCCAAATCCGGCAGATAGCGGTGACAATATTCTCTGCTATACTCGCCTTTGCAACGCCGACTGAAGGTTTCGTGTTGGCGCTGGTAATCGCTTTCGGCTTTAATATCTTCTGCGGAATGAGGGCTGATGGTGTAAGTGTTGTGCGGTGCAAGAACTTTTCTGCATCGAAGTTTGTAAACGCCATTTTGGAAATGTTGCTATACCTGACCATTGATTACGTCATCTACGGTATCATGGTCGGTTGTAATGACGGAAGCAAGGCTTTGTTTGTAATCAAGATGCTCACGTATATATTCTGCTATGTGTATATATGCAATGCGTTTAAAAATCTCATTAAGGCGTACCCTAAAAATATCTCATTCAGGGTTATTTATTACATTCTGAGGTTTGAGTTTGCGAAGGCATTGCCGAGCTATTGGAAGCCGATATTGGAGAGATTGAGTCAGGAGTTTGATAAAAAAGAGGAGGAAAACGAGAATGGAAGTACTAATTGACAGGGCCTGGAAAAAGGACGACTATACTATCAGTCGTCTGTACGTGAATGGTAATTTGTTCGGATGCAACACTCTTGAAGATACAGACAGAGGTCTGAATCAAGAAATGGACTTGAACGAAATCAAGAATGAAAAGGTGTATGGGCAGACTGCAATACCAAGCGGCAGTTATGAGTGTGTATATACCTACTCTAACCGGTTCAAGAAGATGTTGCCGTTGTTACTGAACGTCAAAGGATTTGATGGGGTACGCATACATAGCGGCAACTCTGCAAAAGACACAGAGGGATGTATTCTTATCGGTAAAAACGATAAGAAAGGCTGGGTTAGCGATTCTCGATTCTGGACCAACAAGCTCATTCAGACCATGAAGACAGCTTGGGATAAAAAGGAAAAAGTAACGATTGTAATTCAGTAGCTTATGAAACTGATTGATAAGATAACAAAGGTTGTGATTGTCATTGCAATAGCAATGCTGATTCTTTCAACGTTCTGTAGATGTAAAGCTAAAGAACGAGTGGTAGAGAAACAGACATACATCACAGATAAGCGTAACGAGGCTAAGTGGGATTCACTCTTTAACGCAAGGCTTGTCAAGGAGCTGGAATCATACAGAGCATCGCATAAAGAGTCTGTAAAGTCTACCACCAAAGAGAAGACACATATAAAGGACAGCACGGCTTCCAAATACGATGTGAACGGAAACAAGGTAGGCGAAGACAGGTTCCACTACGAATATCACGAGATATCACAGGAAGATGTACAGATACTGAGAGATAGTATTTCGAGTCTTAAGGAATACAAGGATAGTACGGCGATATATCGTAGCAAGTGTGACTCCTTAATCTCAGTGATAAGTAAAATATCGAAAGATAAAGTATATGTCGAGAAACAATTATCAAAGACTGATAAAGCTTTCTTGAATATAGGTAAGATTGCATCAGTTTGTCTTTTAATAGGCGTTCTCGCGTTTTTATGTTGGATATATTGGAAATTAAAGCTACATTAAACGTTCTTAGTTTTTTAGTGTTTTAGTTGGTTTTTAGTTGATTTACAATCGAGTAGGAGGTAAACACTAATCATAGGTGTTATCTCCTACTTTCGTATTTACCGACCTCTCACACCACCGTACGTGCCGTTCGGCATACGGCGGTTCCTATTTTGGGTGCCATTCGAGATACGCCCCCATTAAAGTTGCATACCCTGCCCTACATAGATGCTCTTTTGTTATAACTCTATGCAGTATGTAGCTATCAGCTATTCGCCAATAGCCTTTGCGAGTATTACCCCATTCGTACGCTTTGTGTTTACTAATACCACATCTGATGAGGTTTGCCACTTTTGTCTTGACTCTCTTCCAAGATTTCCATATACACATGCGTATTCTACGTCTTAACCATTCGTCTGTTTCAAGCAAGAGACGCTTCATATTAGCAAGATGATAATAACCTACCCACCCTTTTATGTATTCTTTCAGTTTTTGCTTTCTCTTGGCATATCCCCAACCATTGCTGCGACTTGTCAGTTCTTTCAACCTTGACTTCATCTTGGCTTTGGATTTTGAATGCACCGTGAGATGGCATTTGCCTTTCATCACATAAAAGGAATAGCCGAGGTATTTCACTCCTCGCACATACGACACTACGGTCTTTTCCTTGTTGACTTTGAGATATAGAGCATTCTCTATAAATCGGGTTATGCTCTCCTTTACTCGCATTGCAGCCCTTTTGGACTTGCAGAATATCATCGAGTCATCAGCATAGCGCACAAAGGGAAGTCCTCTACGTTCGAGTTCTTTATCCAATTCGTTAAGCATTATGTTACTCAACAATGGACTTAGAGGTCCGCCTTGAGGTGTTCCTTCTTCGCTCGTTTCAAACAAGCCTTTGTTCATTACACCTCTTCGGAGATATTTGTGTATAAGACTGACAACTCTGCCGTCTTTGATGGTACGGCTGAGGATTTCTATGAGTTTGCTATGGCTCACGGTATCGAAGAAGCGTTCAAGGTCAAGGTCGACTACATATATGTAGCCTTCGTTGATTATCCTTCGCGCTCCTCGTAGTGCGTCATGGCATCCTCTCCTCGGACGGAAGCCGTAGCTCGTCTTGGAGAATTGGTTCTCATAGATGGGAGTCAGTACTTGGTTTATGGCTTGTTGCACCAGACGGTCTACTACTGTAGGTATTCCCAACAGGCGCATCTTGCCATTGTCTTTGGGTATTTCTACCCTTTTCACTGGGTTCGGACGGTAAGAACCGTCCATCAAGGAACGGATGAGTTCATCCTTGTTGGTCAATAGCCATGGGAGCAACTGCTCGCATGACATCTTGTCGATACCACCACAGCCTCTATTTCTCATAACCGCCTTGTAGGCTCGGTTGAGATTTGCAGGACTAAGGATTTGCTCGAAAAGGTGTTCCTTGTCGAATGGTACTTCCACGATGTTGTCTTCACACATCCACATAAAGGTCTGCACTCCTCCATACCATTCGGTTTCCGACCTATCTCTTTGGGGGCAGCCATTAACTTGGGATAATGTTTTCTGCATTCTTTCCTTCATGAGGTATGTTTCAATTACTATCGTTTAATTGTTAGGTTCTGCCCTTCGTGCAGCGTTATCGAGTATTGCACTACTATGGCGTCTGCTGACTTCTCACGGCAAGCTTTACTCCGCTTCTTTCGTAAAAAAAACTATTTGAAGCGTCCGTGAGACCTCCCCGGATAAGGGCATTGTCTTTCCATCTTATACCTACTTCATTTACACCAACCATTCCGAATAGCAATAGGACTTTGATTTGTGATGCAATCTTATCCATGGTCAAATGCCTTATATGAAGTTTCTGTCCGTTAGGTCAGATATTTGTCGCCAGCTTCCTTCAGATTCCACCTCGCGATGGACACCCTTGCCTTTGACTATGCAATTCCCGCTATTAGGGCTTGCTCGGGACTTCCACCCGTTAGACAATGCTCATGCCGAGCGTACAACAAAAATGTGGTGACCACACATAATGTGTAGCCACCCCTAAACGTATAACATGATCAGCACAGAAGTTATTCGTCAGCCTGGATAAAAGAGATCCCATATTTTTCAGTATAGTAATTCTCGTTTTTCACACGTCTTGTTTGCGAATCGTAATATAATACAGTTTTGTCAACTGTTTCATAAAAATAACCATACTTTCGCCTAAGATGATACATTGCATTTTGTATGCGCTTTGGAGTGATACGAACTTTATATTTTGTATTTTGTTCTAGACCACTTCTTACACGCCACGATTCCATCTTTCTTGTATGAGTAATCTTCTTGCTCAATTTAGAATAGTCGTATGATTTTCTACCAGAAGATCTCCGTTGCCTTACGTATTCATCTATTCTTTTCTGTGTTTCTTCGGTGTGCCTAAGATGATTCTTTGCAGCACACCGAATTATAGTAGTCTTGGCAAATCCTGTAATCTCTGCTATTTCCCTTGAAGACATCGTTGGATATAACTCAATTACTTTCTCTGTAAGACCTTTTACATTAGAGCACCATACCATAAACTAACGGTTATCACCGCTACCATGCAACTTTCCTCTTAACTGGCGAGAGTGAAGTTTGTCGTAGTTCAATTTTCCTATATCACTAAGTTTGAATCCAATATCGTGAGAAAGTGTTGCGCAATACCATAGTACATCACCAATCTCTTTGGCAATTTCTAACTTTTTTTCTTCTGTAAAAACAGAAGCGTTATCACGCAACACTTTCTTAACCTTATCGGAAACTTCACCAGCTTCACCTGTAAGTCCCAATGTAGGATAAATGATAGGGTTAGGATAAATAGCAGTCTCCATAGCTAACTGCTGATACTCGTCTAATGTTAAATTTTTATTTTCCATTTTAATATTTAAAGTCACTAGTGTCCCGTTTAAACGAGACGACATCTATTTAATTTATTTATAATCAATTAGTTATTCATTTAAAATCGTGTATTCGATTTGATTTTGTATCTTTGCACGCAACTAAAAAGAAGCGTGCGATGAACAACGGAAAAACAATATTCTCTCAAATCATGTCAAATATCCCAGAACGAGAATTCAAGGCTTGTGTTGACCGATACAAGGGCAATTATAGATCAAGGAACTTTACATGCAAGGATCAGTTTCTTGTGATGAGCTATGCTCAGCTAACTAATCGTGGTAGCCTGAGAGATATTGAAAATTGTCTAACGGCATTGTCAAGCAGACTGTATCATTGCGGTATCAGCTATGCTGTTCCTCGTAACACACTTGCCAAGGCTAATGAGAAAAGAGACTGGAGAATCTATGCCGATTTCGCTCAAGTTCTTGTTAAGAAGGTTCGCCCTCTCTATGCAAAGGATGACTTTCGCCTTGATCTTGATAACATGGTTTATGCTTTTGACAGCAGTACCATCAGCCTTTGTCTTAAGCTTTGCCCTTGGGCTAAGTTTCGCAAGCATAAAGGAGGTATCAAGATGCATACATTATTAGATTTGAGAGGTAATCTACCAGTATCAGTTTATCTAACCGAAGCATCAGTTCATGATGTAAAAGCATTGGACTATCTTTATATTGAACCATCTGCTATATACTTGATGGACAAGGGATATGTTGATTTCTATCGCTTGTTCCACCTCATTCATGAAAAGAATGCATTCTTCGTAACCCGAGCAAAGGACAATATGCGTTTTGATATTACCGCCTGCTGTGAAGTTGACAAGTCTACAGGTGTCATTGCAGATGAGAAAATAAAACTCATCGGTCTACGTACATCACAATGGTATCCAGAAGAAATAAGGATGGTTACCTATGAAGATTATGCTACCAACAATGTCTATCGATTTCTCACAAACAACATGGAGTACGAAGCGCTTACAATCTCAGAACTTTATAGGGAAAGATGGAATGTGGAGCTTTTCTTCAAATGGATCAAGCAACACTTGCACATCAAATCCTTCTATGGAACATCTGAGAATGCTATCTATCTCCAGATTTGGATTGCCGTTTGTACATACCTTCTATTGGCTCTAACCAAAAAGAAGATGCACATGAATCAATCTTTACACACAATTTCAAAGAACGTCGGGTTGTTCCTTACGGATAAAACCCCAATTAATGAATTATTTAACAAGACTGTTCCCGAGAAAGAGTCAACCGATTACTATATGCCGAGCCTATTCGGACCGGAAGATTTCTAAACGGGACAGCAGTGATTTAAAGTTTAAAATTCATGTTTCTTGCAAACCTTATCACAAGATGTTTCGCAATCTTTTTTGAAGCACCATCCATTGCCTAAGATGTCTTCGCATCCCATCCAAAGGCAGTTGCCGCAGCATTTTTCTTCTTTTTCCATATTACCGATGTTTTATCACTTCCAAATACTTCAACTTTGCGAATCGGTATGATTTATATATTCCACCAAGCGTTTTATGCACCTTAGATGTGAAGCACTGAATGCAGCCACTATAATCATCAAAACCCAAGATGATATACTTTTCTTCAATATACCCTGACACGTATGCGCCAATGTCCTTACCTTTATAAAGAACAGGCTCTCCACAATGCGCATTAAAAAATTCTTTATTTGTCATACACTACTCGAATTTTATGATAAAGAACTCAGTATCGAGCCACTTGTCGGGGCATAAACCCTTTTTAGGCTTTCCGATGGTGATACTCTCTATCTCCTTCTCGACAGATGGCTTATTACCTTTCGGATAGCCTTTAACGAAGAGAACGTGGGTATATGGCTTCAATATAATTCTCTGCGTATTAATATATCCTTTAAGCAAATCTGTTCTCCCTGCCAAACATGAAGCTAAATCTTTCACGTCAATAATATTGCTGTTATTTTGGAAAAATCGTAATACCCAATATGGCTTAATAACTCTATATTCCTCTGTTTTTTCGCCAGTCACAATCATATCGAACCATTGCTTGCTGACATTGAGGGTCAATATTTTCTTCTCCATCTTTACACCTCCTCCCAGTCTGTTGCAAGTATATCCTCTGAGAGCATTCTTTCTTCCTTGAATATATGATGCCCATAATGATAGAATATTCCTTCCTCGTCAATACCAAACGGATAAAGCCCATTTTCACGCTTTACGAGCTTTCCTTTTCTCATACGCTTTAAAGCCTCTGAGAAGTCAAATATTTCCTTCTTCATTTCTTATTTCTTTTTAATTGATATTTAATATTAAACTCCCAAAGCAGAAAGGCTACATTAATTTCATAAACACCACTATAAGGCTTCCATACGATTAAACTTGGAAAGAAATAAAAGCACCAATCGTATTTGGTTATAAGATATTTGAGATTAAAACTTATCTTCTTCATACGCTATTTTTCTAACCTTTTTTTTTGAATGTCGCAAGTATATAGATTGAACCGCAACAAGGTATCGTAGATGCTGTTACCAATGCAGATGGTGGTATTAGGTTATATTGTACTAATTCCCAACCATCATAGCCGTATTGATTAAATTTATCAGATAGAACCTTGGCCATCTCATCAGCTTTCTTGATAAATATTGAAGTTACCATATACTCATACTTCTTCATTTCTCACCTTCCTTTCTATCGAACTTGTTGCCAACAACAGTCCATTTTTTAAACAAGACCAAGAAAGAAAGATGTCTATCTTGTCCTTCATCTTCGTCGGTTGGGATAAAACATGTTAGACAATTGGCCCAAGTTACCGTTCTCTTTTCAAATGGGAAATCATGATTTTTGATAATGTCTCCTTCCCAAACCTCATTGCCTTCACAATCTGTCAGCCCTGTAAACTGACAGACGGTAGAAGGGTCAACCTGATAAGTGAGATTTCTGTTTAACTTGCTTTCTTTCTGGCGATTCTCAATGATGTATGTATTACCATTCTCCTCGTAGAAATATCCACAAACCCACTCTCCGTTATCAAGGCGTTTAGCCTTAAACTTGATATTTTCTATTTTCATAAGCTATGATTATTTAAGTTCTACTGGCTCATCGTTCCAGGATAATTCCCTTCCGATGAGCTTTTTGATGCTGCCTTTGGGAAGTTCTACGTAGTCGTACACTCTATTTTCGTATTCACAAAATGTTGGCGCCCATACACAATAAAATCGTTCTGGCATTGCTTCATAGACGTATTCGTCACCATACCTATTAACTGCTACCCATGCCATAACTATTCCTCCTTAGTTTTACAAAACTCTTTGATAAACTTAGAACATCTTATAGCCTTGTTTCTAATAGTTGCTCCTTGATGAGAAACATTTCCACTTGTTAGCTTGCTACTAAGTTCCTCAATGTCCTCAAACCAATATACAAGCAGATCTTTCAGCTCTTTGTTTATTATATATTCTTGGTTCATAACTATTTCTCCACTTTAATACCGAAAGGAGTTCCGTCGGCAAAGGTGTTGTCTTCCATAACATCACTAAAATTTAATATTATAATATCACCACTAACGTTTGCCATACTCACATCTATATTGCTAACAGATACTATGTTATAGAAGCATTTGTCGCCCTTTAACCACCCAAACGGCTGATGTTTTTGCATTTCCTGCCAGCACTCTTCTGCATTTGCAAATGAGCGGAATTTTTGCTCCGGCTTGATGCGATACTCAACGTCATTCCAAAAACCAATTTCTTTCATTTCGGTCCATTCATTCGGAATACTGGCGCTTATAGTGCCTGGTTTTGTCCTACACTCAATTGCCTTTCCTTCTGCAAAAGCTACAAAAATAGGCAATAGCTGTTTCACTTCTTGTCTTATCATAATAGCCCCATATCCTTTAATTTCCATTTAGCATATTCTTCTGCTATACTAGGTGCACTCAGTGCATGCATAGCCAAAAGATATCCTTCGTTAGATGCTACATATTTCCCGAAAGCATTACGATAATCTAATTCTTCCTTCATGCTTTGAATTACAGATTCTTTACTCATTGCTTATCCTCCTTTGTCTTAAACATAGGGTCATCTTGCCACCAACTAACATATTTGCCTGTAGCAAGATCTTCCTCTATCGGCTCTGTTTTGTCAATTTCCATACATGCAAGTATAACACATTGTGCTTTTGTTCTTGCATTTGCAAATGAACCAGAAGGAAGTACTGCCTGCCATCCGATATTATCAATTCTCAATATTATTGGCGAGTGGTGTTTGTAATATAATTGATACATCCCGCTTCTGATTCTTTCCGTTTTTATTCCTGCTTGTCTTACCATCCATTCTCTTCTTTTTACCCTCTCCCTGTTTCAGGGAGAGGGTGGTTAGTTACTAAAGCTCGTCAAACTCTTTCTGAAATCTCTGTTCTGTTTCTGATACAAGTTGCGAGAATTTAGCGTTGAACTCTTTGTCGCATTTGAGCAAACCATCAAGACACTCTCCAAGTGTTATCTTACCAGTAGTTTCTGGCATTGTTAGCCTTTCCGCTTTTGGAATTAAACTTTTAGCTAAAAGATTAGCACGTTCTAATTGTTCTATATTCATATTACTATCTTATTTATCCTTTACAGGATGGTTAGTTAATCTTCTTGATACTATCAATTTCTCTATAGTAAAGTACGAACTCTCTATTAGAGCGAGTACCATCTTTCTTTGCAGGATTGACTCTTACCTCAATATCGCCAGTGAAATGGTTTCTATATTTCTCAGGAACAATACTTGCGATCCAGCATACATCACATCTGCTGCAACTTACTTTGTCTCCTACCTTGTATGGAAGGGTTTCAATGTAGTCATTCACGCAAGAACAAATCTCATCGTTAGCATCATTGATAATGCTTAGTTGTTTGGCAACCTTTGCTTTTAATTCTTCTTTTGTCATATCATTAAAATTTATGCCTCAAAGGCGGTTAATAACTGCGTCTTATCTCGACTTTCCACTCCTTAGAAGAGAACTTCTTTTTGAGTTTTTTAATTAAACTCTCTATCTCTTGAAGTGATTCAAAGGCATTAACTAAATCCCCTACTTGATACCAAGCCCATCTGTCTGGTTGCTCATTTTTCTCCTTTTGAGTGAGTGGTCTAACAAACTCTCCTTTGATGGTTTGATATTCATTTGGTATTTCAATTCCACCCAAATATCCACTTACCGAGCTGTTATCACACACATTGTTTACTATAATATACAATGTTGCGTAATAATGTATTGCGCCACCACAAAGACCACAAAAAGAACTAATTTCGATATTCATGAGTCTTTTTCCGTCTTTAGTATAGCTACCCGTAGTTGTATATGTTTTACCAGAGAGATTAAACTGAAATCCTTCTCCAATATTCCGAGATATAGCCCCAGTTATCTTAGATATATCAAATCCCTTTTCTATTCGTAAATAGCTGTTTGTATCCATACGCTTTGTTTCTTATGCCAGAAGGCGGTTAAACACTTAATCTTCTATCTATTGCTTTTATCACTTCTTGTATAGAATCTGCCTCATCGTTGGTTTTTGCATATCGTCTTTTAAATATTACCAACATATTTTTGAGACGAATAAAATCTGTTCTCAACAACTTATCATTACTCATACCTACACCTCCATTTCGTGATTAATTCCAAGACCGAAGAGAAGGTGCTGAAGTTGATGAACGTACTTAATGTATGCAATTTGTGTACAAACATTGTTGCCAGTAAACGGATATACATCAAACTCATCTCCGATACCTTTTTCTATGTAGATAGGAAAATATCCATATTCTTCGATATCGGGTTTTGTATATACCCAATGACTATTCTTTACTCCTCTGCTCATCACTTCTTTCTTCCACCCATTCTTCTCTAAAATCTCTGGAGTAAGAGGAATTTCTTTTAAGCTCTCAGCTTCATATTTATAGATATTTCCATTAGGAAACATCACGTCATAATTTTGAATGATATTCAAATTATAATTAAAACACACAGCCATAATTTTAACTATATCGCCATTAATCATTGCTAAATCTCCAGGAATATATTTATTCAGTTCCATACGCTTAGTCTTTACCATTAATGAAATCCTCATACTCACCTATCGTGATTTCCACGAAGTCTGGATTTTGCTTCTCAGCTCTAATACTATCATCGAAGTAAACGAAAATGCGTTCTTTGTGACGTAAAAGCTGGGTGATGGAGAATCTGCTGACGTACGGAACTTCGATATTCAGTTCCTTCAATATCTTGAAATGATGAGTAAAGGATTTATATGATGTAAGTACTGCTGCTATTGCCTTACCTTGCTTACTACGCTTGTTAGGCGCAATACATACATAGTAACCGTCCTCCAATTTTACGCCGTCTATCTTCTTCCACACCTTCTTATCTAGCGTATCGTAATGCTCAGAAAGAACCCATATAGCAGTAACCTCGTACTCTCTTGAGATAGTTCTGTTAGGCCGATAGCCCTGATATTTTTCAAATTTGAAGCCTACGGCTTCTTCCACTCTTTTAAAGTAGGCTTGACGCTCTTTTTCTTCTTCATCGAGAATACTCTTAATGTATTCGTAAGCCTTACTTCCCTGTTTTGCTTCGTACAACATACGCTTTACTTTTTATTCAACATTTCTTTAGCTTTATCAAATGTCTCACAACACATTTGACAAACATCTTCAAGACTTCTTGCGTCCCAATTACAATATAGTCTTCCGTAACTTTCGGTTATTACTACAACCTGTCTGTCACGGAGGATTCGCCATATCATTTTCAACTTCTGTTTCATACCTTTACTCCTTAACTTCTTTAAACATTACACACTTGCCGTCTAAGCGGTTATAGCAGTAGTCTGGGCAAGCATACCCCTCCTTTGCGAAGAAGCAACCTTGACAAGAAAAACTTGTTGCTTCAACCACCTCCAAAATTATTCTTTCTCCAACTTTAAGTTCTTTCATATATCACTTATTTAAAACATAACCAATACAAGAATAAATAGATATTGTATGCAGCCTTACTATATGGATGCTCGTTACAATAACAACCCAAATCGTCTACTTGCTCTCGAATATGGTGCTTAATGTTAAACATTCTGTTCATTGCTTACCTCCTCTCTTATTGCTTCTAATTGCTGAATAACGTTATCAATCGTCTTACCGCTATAGTCTATAGCTATCTCTTTCAAAACAGCTATTTTGGCATTAAGCCTTGCGTATTCTCCTACTGTCATTATTCTTCACCTCCTTTCTTAGGAAGAAGTAAATCGTCAATGTAAAGCCAACGAGCAACTTTATAGTTCTTACGGATGTTGTGCCAAATCTGAGAAGGAGTCCTATTAAACTTATCTGCTTCTTCATTCAAGATAATGGTCTTTGCAATACCATTTCCCCAAACATAAGTTATTTGCTTGTCATGCTTTGGCTCTTCATTAGCAGGATACCACAAGTCCTTCAAAAACTCATTGATAGCCCACTTAGCACCTAGTTCAATAGCTTCTTTGATGTCCTCTTTGTAGAACATTTCCTCTTTAGCATCATTGTCGAAGACTACTTCTTCGCCATTTAACAGAAATCTATCTTCATAGATTTCTTCCTTTGCAGCTTCTATTTTCTTATCGTCTATCATAATAATCTACCCTTTCTTTTTCTAAGTTCTAACATTCTCCTAGTTCTACGGCTTTCCTTGCCACTATGATAGCAAAGACGCTCTATTACTTTGTCATTACTTTTATAGGCACGAGCTTCATTTTCAAATGCTTCTTTAAGAGATATGCCTGAAGATAATATTATATTATTTGCGATATTATCATCCATCATATCTATCCCTCCATATCTTTAGTCGTACCAATTAGCTTTGCAGTCTCCTCATTAAAAGGTAATGCTTTAAAATATGTACAACCTCCGAGGGTGACAATAACTTCTTTGTCTTCATAATTTTTTGAATAATGGCTAAACATATCACATACCCATTCTTTGCTCATTTCTTCAAAAGCTACAATTTTATCAAATGGTTTTGGAGTCCACTTTGGCTTCAAATCAACAACTTCTTTCTTTTCAGCATCCCAAGCCTTGCCTTCCTTTGCAAGAGCGGTAAAGAGTTGTTGTTTCTCTTCTTCTGTAGCAAGGTGATATATAGATTTCTCGTTTCCATCTACTTTTGTACCATAGGTTAAAACCCTATGAAAACAATCAAAATACACATAGACATCTGCACCTCCTTTGAAGATTAAAATTGTATGATAATATTCTTCATCTTCTTGGATGCTAAGTATATCCCCATCCTTGAACTCAGGCTGCTTTTCAATCTCCAAAGTCTCAAGGTTAAGCTTACCACCCAATTTTCTTTCAATTTCTTTGATATAATCATGAGCAATATTGTCATCTAACTTCTCAAACTTAGCGGTTTCGGTATTTAACACATCTTCATAACCATCCCTACTATTAGAATAACATCCATTGAACTTCGTGTAATCATCAGATGCCCATTCTTTGAAAATGCACTGAAATCCACATTCATTGGTAAGTAAATCACCTATCTTCCAGGCGAGCTTAGACCAATCTCGCATTGATTTTGAAGGAAGAAGGATCTGTAAACCATCAGGACATCCTCTTACTGTACCAAATTCGGAATAACCACGATGGCAAGTAGTATTATTATCGGTCTCATTTGTACACCAAACTACTGTTTCTGTATCTGTAGTGCTGATTGTATCTAACTCTACATCTACATTATACAGCAAATCATATAACTTAGTCCCTTGCGGTTTATCTTTAAGAATTTCCGCTATGTTAATTTCTTTTCCCATAATCGTATTGTTTAGTTTTTGTAAATTACGTCCAAAATTTCGCGGAAGTTATGGTTGTCGATAACAGCCTGAGCATCTTTTTCGCATTTGAAATATACCGTATCGGCAGCAAAACAAGTACGATAATCTGTTATATAGCATTGGGCACGATTACTATATAGAATACAATATTTAGATTCTACACTACTCCAATTAGGCTTCCAATCTCCATTGTAAAACTTAGCTATACACATAAGTCGATTAATAGCGCAGAGTCTATTTACATTTTCGTCAGCAACGTCTATACCCGTCATGTTTTCGTTGAGTTTTAAAGAAGCCTTTATATCTTCATAGGTCAATTCTTTCTTCTTGAACTTGATAACGCCGGCATTAAAGTCGCAATTCTCTACATCTATCTCCATCCCATCAGGGATATTGATAGTAAGTTGATTATCTTTGATTTCCATATCTTTAACTTCTTCAAATTTAACACTAACGCCATCATTCCTCAAAAAGTACATACAACTACCTGTAATAGACCTTAAAGAAGAACAATTAATATGTATAAATGCGCAATTTCTACAATCGTCAAATTCTGCCACCTTGTAAGTCTTACCTTGGTACTCAAAGGTTTCTCCAATCTTTCTCTCCATAAGCTCGATAATTTAAAGATGGTAACGACTACTCGATACTCTTGCCCCCCAATCAAAACAACCTGTTGCATCTGGTTGCAAAAAGCGCAATTCGAGCTTCTTCAATGCAGCTTTGTGCTTCTTTTCAAGGTTGACGCAGTGTAGCTTCTGAGCTAACTTAATCTGATCGATGATTCCTTTTCGAGCTACTCGATATTGCTTTTCTGACATCATAAGCTATCCTCCTCGTTAATCTTGTACACAAGCCCAACAACAGCATCAACAAGTTCGCGATTGGTCATAGGCTTTGAATCGGTATTACTTAGTTTTAATTCACTCATGATGCGATCAGACACCTTGTTTATATGTCCCATCTTTGACAGAGGAAAACGCTCAATATCAGAGACCTTATCAAGACGGAATCGCTCACGAAGGTATGCCCCGCTGATATACTCTGTAGAAGAACGATGTCGAGTGACTACCCACACGCCCTCTGGTAGAGAGTCATGCAAGAGCATACATGCGGGTTCGTACCTTCCATTTATCTTCTGATAAAATGTATCAGACGTGTCACATTCGGGAATCTTGTATTCCTCGTAACGACCTTTATTATTCTTTGTATATAACTTTGGAATCTTTTTCATTTTGTTTTCTTTTTAAGGTTTGCTGTTCTTATTGCTTTGAGGTATTTAGGAGATTTTTTCAATCCAAGCTCTTTAGCTTTCTTGTTCACCTCATAAACGCTGCGGCCTACAATATGCGCGACTTCTTTTGTAGGAGAATCCGGGAACCCTATAGTAAGCGCCCTTATCTGAGCCTCATTCCAAGGTGTGCCGGTGTTGACGATCGGATTTTTCTTTTCAGACCCGTCTGGTGTTATATTAACGCCGTTAAGTTTGCATGCCTTGGATAGGGCTTTGTCAGCACGATGGCAATCAAGAATTTTAAGACCGATAATCTCGAAGCCAAGATTAAACTTGTCTTTGCATTCCGAAAACACATTGTTGTCTATAGAAACAGGATAAAGAAGTTCCATCACGTTGCGTATCCTGGAATAAACACCCTTGACCGGCACAGTGAACCGGCTTCCAACGGTAAATGCTGCCATACCGTAGTTCTTCTGCATAACAGACGAGAACTCATCCACAGACTTACAAAGCATTCTTGATAAAATCTCGGCCATGAGAATGAGGGTGTAGAGTTTATGCTGCTTAATACCGAACTTCAAGAACTGGTTATCGAGAGCATAAAAGCATTTCTGTATATCGGGCCTAATATCCTCCTCGATAGCATCTGTGAGGTCGAGCCATATCTGCTGCATACCAATCTTTCCCATGTAGAACATGAAAGATTCAACAAGCTCGTCAGAACACCGTTTCGCCTCCGTAAGCCGCTTTTTTGCCTCCATGCGGAACAGTTTTTTATCCTGTCGCGCATAGTTGTATACATCAGTAATCTGAGTCTGGACCACAGAGGCGAAACCTCCTATCATGGAGTAGAAAAGCATGTAAGCCTTGTTGACCTGTTCCTGTGATGGTCTTTTAAGAGGGATACCTGCTATTAACGGTTTTGATCTGTTTGGTTTCCACTGCATATCAGACCTCCATTTCGACAAAGAACACCCCAAAAATTGTATGTTTGTATTTTCTCATTTCTGCGTGATTAAATTATTTATCGTAAACAGCCTTGTAGCTGTCGAGTTGTTGAGATATATGCTCCATATCCTTATCGTATCTGTCACGCTCGGCACGTGCCTTGGAGATAAGGATAAAGCTAACGATAAAGGAAATGATAACCGTTAGTGTTATAAAGAGCCAGGGAAGTCGGTATACTGCCTTATTGATTGCTCTTCCCAGGTTTCTGACGATAACCCAAGAATAAACTCCGATGAACACTACCGCCTGCTTTGTGGTAGCGTTAGTAACTTCTGCGATTTTACTTTTGTTTTCTACCATAATCAACTAATTTAAAAGTATTGGTAATCTTCTGAAAATCTCATTGTCTGGAGTTTTAAACTCCTTATCCCATGTACGGTAAAGAACATTGAGATTTAACAATTCGGCGATGTGTTTAAATCTTCCTTCGAAAAGCGCGACCTGCTCCTTGAATACATAAAGACGATTACTTGACAATTTAGAAATATTGTTAAGGTAATAGTGAGAGGTGCTGTTGGCTATTTTTTCTAAAGCCAACCAGTCTTTCATACTTTTTGGACAAATACTAAGGCCATCAATATAAGAAAAGACCTGCGGCAAATTGTATAAGAGCATTACCCCACTCGTATAAACGAATATGTTTTTTACATTCGGAAAACCGTCCTTTACAGACCGGGCAAAATCGTTAAGATTGATGCTTGCTATAAAAGGTTCTCCACCAGTAATACACAAGGTGTGTATTGTTTTAAGTTCCTCAACAGTAGCAACTGGAATTTTATCAATATCATACAGTTTGTTGCAACACAATTCGCAGTTATAGTTGCATCTGCTAAGAACCATCAAGTGCATGATTTCTGGTTTTACTTTTTCTATCTGTGTCATAATTCTAAAAATTACTTGGTTTTGTTACACCAGTTATCAGTTGACCGCCAATAACCAGCCATCCATATTTCTTTCTTTGTCGCATCAGGGTGCTCACTGAGCCATTCCTCTGCCATTTTACTTACGTCTGCCATTTTTGCCTCGTTTTGATTCTTTTTGAAGTTTTTGCTTTAGTTCTTCAAGAGGGGAATTTTTCGGATCAACACCTTTCCTCAAACAATACTCTTCGTAGGATATAGCGTTCATCTTAGCCTTCTCATCCTCTATCTTCTGCTTGTCGCGGTTTCTCTGTCCGTCAATTTCGGCTCTCTTTTCGTATACCTTGCACATATACTTTTCGAGAGCTATAAAAAGTATCTGAGGATTCACGGTCTTACCGACATAGATTTCGCCGTACTCGCCCATAGAAAACTCGTAGAAGAATCTGGTAAGCTCGCTTGGTGTAAGGTGATAGTATTCTTGTCTGATGCGCTGCGCCATAGCCTTGAACTGGTAAGAAGTAGTTGAGTCGATAGCTCCGACAACCATAAACAAGTCGATGAGCATTACCTTAATCCAGAACTCGCTTGCACCATCTTTGAAGTACTTATCAACTTCAACAAAGGACATTCCGCCTCTATCGACAGAATCATATATGGAAGTTATAGTGTCCGTGCGATTTTGCAGAGTAGGATATTTCTCAAGAAATAGCGCGTATTGTTCGCCATACTTTGATACCGCTTGACTATATTCAGTCGGCAAGGATTGAATTAATCTTGTTGAAAGTTCGTTGCTGTTGTTCATAACTGTTTACACCATTGTTTTTAGGAGCGAACAACCCAGTGTAGTTGTTTCCCATAGAATACTCAACGATAACCTTTGCGTATTCAGGATTTCCGTTTGACAACTGTAGAAGTTTCTTTTTAAGAGCTTCTAACCCACGCGGCTTGTAAGTCTGACGTTTTTCTTTCTTGTATGCAAGCCATGCTTCGAGAGCTTCCTTGCAGGGATAATCATCACAGCAGGGCTGTTCGTCGCTCTGAAAGTCGGACAGGTCGTATCCAAGTACCATTGCGGCTCCCATCAGAAATGCCTTGTGAGCCTCATGGTTGTCGGGAAACAACTCGTCAGACTTATTTCTTATCTTTTTGGGTAATATCATTTGCTTAGAGATAATTTTTAGCATTGTCAATGTCGTGCTGTATGTGAAGAAGTGCGATATATTCTTCTGATGACGGAATGTAGATACCAGCCTTGTCGGCAGACCAGTTTCGGAAACGGTCTATGGCAAGCGAAAGTTCTTCCTGTGTCAGCTTTGTGGTAGACAGAAGATATATTCTGTCGTCACCAAGAATATCATCGTGTTTGTGCCTCACAAACAGATCGCTATTGACAACCCTCTTGAAGTAGTAGCTTTTGACTTCGTCGAGCGTATTGCCTGTCTGCAAGCCGAAGTAAGAGAGGATGGTATGAAGATAAGCATTGGCCTTGAGTGACCGTGGCTTCTTGCTTATCAGTTCTACCATCTCTCCGTGTTCTATCAGCTTATCGACACGAAGCCTCAAGTTCTGCGCCTCAAGAGGGTTGCTTGTGTTGTACATCATACTATTACAGCATTAAATGCTTTTTGTATAAGTTTCACCTTATCATCCAGATCAGAATGGAAGGTCATCAGATTTCCCTGCCGGCGCTCCTGGCTGCTGTGCTGGCGGAAACGGATTTTTGGGGCCCGTTGGGTTAGCAGGACCGGCTGACGGTTGAGCTGATTGCGCTGCCTGGGCGCCTGCCTGAGCATTGCCGTTGTAATTCACACCCTGCGAAGGATTTTGCTGCGCCACATTCTTAACGTCCCAAGCACGGATCTGGTTAAAATATCTACCTTGATATTCATGCGCATCAATATCAAAGCTAACATCGACAACCATGCCAACCTGAATGCCAAAATTGACAATTCTATCAGCTCCAAAAACATCAAAAGCCATCTTCTTAGGGTATTGCTCTTGTGTTTCTATTACATAGGTCTGACATTTCCACTCGCCTCTTGCCGAAATACCGCTTCTTTCAGGCAGAACCGCAATAATTTTTCCTTGAATTTCCATTTATTTTTTGTTTAAAGAATTTTTTAAAACCAAATCTGCCAACTCATCAAAGTAAGCAACATCCTTGATGGCAGAGTCCTGCTCTCCTGTGACCTTTGATGCTATTGAGCCTTTCTGCATAATCAAGCTATAGAGATAGCCGTCGATGGTATTTGCACCCATGAGAATCCACGATGTAACCGCATTCTTCTGTCCGTTACGATAGGCACGGCATTCGCACTGCGACAAATCTGCCATCGTCCACGGTAGCTCAACAAATACGACATTGGAAGATGCCGTAAGCGTTAGACCTACACCTGCCGCCTTAATGGAACAGATGATGATCCTCTTTTTCTTAGCCTGGAAAGAATCAATTGCCCACTGCTTCTGCTGTTGGCTATCAGAACCAGTCACTGTGCAAACCTCATCAGGGAACTCTTTCTTGATTTCACTAACGACTTCACGATGCTCAGCAAACACGATTATCTGTTCTTCGGTATCATGAAGGAACTCTATTGTTGCCTTCATCTTGCCTCGACCGGATATCGAGCGAAGGTTCATAAATCTAACAAGAGCCTTCATTCGTAACTTTTTTCTTGCCTCTTCTTCAGAACAGCTCTTGTATTCAAGAAGGAATGTAAGAAGATCTTTCTGACAGGTATCGTACTCTTCCTGCGTTTCAGGGTCGAGAGCAACACTGATGGTCGTTCTGGTCAGATCCGGCAAATCTTTGAGAACATCTTTCTTCTCTCTGCGGAAGTAGCACGTTTCGTGTATCTTCCGGTTAAGCTCTTCAAGATTCTCATTCTCACCATATCTGTTGTAGAACTCACCAAACCCTCCGAACTCATCGTTCAGGCGACCAAGGATTGCAAGCTGACAGGCCAGGTCTGTTGCGTGATTAACAACAGGCGTACCTGTGAGTTCATAGATGTATTCTTTGCCCTGACACAATCCCATGATGATTTTAGACTGCCTTGTGGACGGGTCCTTAACTCTTGCAGACTCGTCTATAATCACAGACTTGATAATCTTCAGTTCATCGCGAAACAGAAAATTATTGAGTCTTAGTGGTTTCGGTCCAAGATTTACGACGAAGTATTTCGCAAGCGACTCGTAGTTGCATATCACCACATCATAAAGGTTCATCTTCGTAAGATGATATCCGTATGTCGCATTGACAGAATCGGTAAGTATGAGAGGACGGAGGTTCGTAAACTTCTTTATCTCTCTCTCCCAATTCACTTTTAGTGCGGCTGGGCATACAACCAGGCATGGTGTTGCTTTAGCACGCTCAATGGCAACGATAGACTGAACCGTCTTGCCCGTTCCCATATCGTCCCCATTTATGCAACGCTTCATAGCGAGTTCCATGCGTACACCTTCTTCTTGATAATCGTATAATTTCGGTTTATCTGACATAATAAACAAGTTTATAATAAACACCACATGCGGAAAGCCCACTCAAGAGCTTTCTCTCTGCCACGTAAGTACAGCTCGTCGCCACGCTCTATCTTTTTGTAGAAAACCTTTTTCTTTGTCTTGGATACAGCAAAGATAAAGTCTTGATTTCCGTATCTTGGGTCAATGCTGTGCGTAAGGTCCATATACCACGCACGGCTTCTGTCCCAGTCAACGAAATCGATCTGGGCCTCAAACTGTTCCTGTGACGTAGCGGCCGTAGTCTTTAAGTCGCCTCCAAATTCACCAAGCCACCAGTCGAACTTACATCGTACAGGCAGTTCAAACTTGAAACCTTGGTATTCCATCTTCATGTGCGGATTGATGAATGTTTTCTGACCGACCGCATTTTTCAGAACAAAATCAAGAAATCTATCCTTTGTTGCTTGTTTCTTTAAAACTGCAAGTCTGTCTAATCCCCATTTCCAATCCTTCTCTGTGTATTTCTCATCATCTACCGTCATAGCGTAATGATTACACTTTTCGGGTTCAGTAACGAGAGCATCAACAAGAGTTCCAAGGTGGAATGCCTTTCTCTTATCCTCTTCCTTTACGAAGTTGAGTTGCGGGTTCAGAGCGAACTTCAGCGCAGTGAGGTCTGAATTGGAGACCTCACCACGAGAATAATAAGGATCAAACGGTTGTTCCGCCATATTACTTAGCTGTTACTTCATCCTCATATTTGATATAAGGAGACATGATATACTCTTCTTCGCTGTTAGCACGTTTCTCGCAAGCCTTGCGCATGAACTCCAACTTAGAAGCGAGTTTGTCTGGAGCCATCTGAGAACCCTCGATTGTCCACCACTGCTGAATGATATCGAGCCAAGCATTTTTATCGGTAACAATCAAACGTTTAGTAACCTTTACTTTTTGTTTGCTTGTGCTGACGGAAGTCTGTGCAAAAAGAGATTGAGCCTGTGCAGTTGCATGCTGTGCGGCATTCTCTGCATCGCGTTTCTCCTGCTCAGCCGCAAGCTTTCTCTGCTGCTCTTCTTTCGCAGCTTCGTCAGCCTTACGGATAGCTTCTTCCTTTGCCTTGCGTTCTGCCTCGGCAGCTTTCAGTTCAGCCTCCTTGCGCTTACGTTCCTCCTCGTCCTTGATACGCTGAATCTCCTCCTGCTTCTTGCGTTCTTCTTCGGCAGCCTTGCGAGCTTCCTCTTCTTTACGCTTACGCTCCTCTTCAGCCTTGCGTGCTTCCTCTTCCTTGCGCTTACGTTCCTCTTCTGCCTTCTTGATTTCAAAAAGCTCTGAAACCTTGGAGTCAAACTTCATGAGAAGTTCATCACGTGTAGTATTGACCGTCTGCTTGTAAGATAGGAGGAGTGAGGCAGAAACCTCCTTGTAGGCGCCATTCATAATCTCCTTAGCATCATTTTCATCCACCTCGGAAGAATAGGAAGGCTTATTGTTAACGAACAGATGTCCAAGATCGAGAACGTCGGAGAATTCTTCAATACGCTTCCTTACCTCATCCTTATTGTCAAGGGTGAGTAACGTAAACGTACTATTAAGAGAGTCGATAGCAGTAGAAGAATGCTCTGTAAGGAGATTGTTGAGCGTATCAATAGTGTCGGTTTTCAGCTTAATCTTTGCTTCCTTGATACGTTCCTGACGCAATCGTTCTTGTTCTGCTTTCTTCTGCTGCTCTAATTTGTATGCAGCATACTCGTTGCGCTTCTCCTGAATCTTATAGACAACGGAATCTGTGTTCTTTACAGAGATAAGATTCTCCATCATTGTAAATCCCTTACGGACAATATCGAACACTTGGGTAACACCCTTGCGCTTCTCTGTCATTGCTTTTTCTGTCAGTTTAGCCTTCTTGATAAACTCGGCAGCTTTCTCGTCAAGAGCGTCGTTCATTCCAGAAACGCCGATATCTGCTAAAAGAGACTCACCTGCATGAATACATGCTTCGTAAGACTTTTTGTTAGCCTGAACAGCATTCTCTGTATCAGATTTGAGAGTTGCAATCTGTCTTGTAATATTGTTGGCTTGCTGTTGAACCAACTGTAATTCTGTATTTTCTGCCATATATGATAATTTTAAAATGGTGAATCACCATCAACCTTCACCTTAACGCCCTTATCTTCCGGTGCGACTTCTTCAGCACCAAAGGCTTCTTGTGACGGTTTCTGCTGTGTCTGCGTATCAATATCCGCCTGTAACAATGCTCCAAGACCGACCTTCAGTTTAGGATAAGTCTTGAATGCGTGCTTACAAGTCTTAGAGATAAGAAATCCCGTATCTATATCCCTGTAATACGTTTTACCATCATTGTCTACAAAACTTCCTCCGTACAAAGCGTTTGCCTTGTGGTCTTTGCCTCCAAACTTGGCAGAATACTCGCGAAGTCTGTCAACACCCTCTCGGTCAAGAACGAAGTAGTCATACGAGTTGTTAGGAAGAATGATCTTAACATAACATGCAACAATATACGAATTTGCCGGTCTCGGATAGGTCTTGACGTAATCAACGAACTTATGACCGTCACGCTCTCCGAACCGAAAGTCATCACAATTATACACAATAACAGGATTGTCGCACCGAACAATCTGTCCAGCTCTTTGACGAAGAAGAATTTCTCCGTATCCCGTATATGTAATCTTGGCGGTATAAGTCGATTGTTTAGTATTCTTATCGTAGTTGCTATAACCCATAAGATAGCACAATGTCGTCGTGCCTTTTTCAAGAGACAATCCGTTGATTGCCAGGTTCATGAATGCGTCATGAATATTGAGCGAAGAAGCCTTTTCAAGATATCCCTTGAACGAACCGTTGAGAAGTTCCTCGTTGAATAAGGCTTTCTGCTCTTCAAAGAAAACCTCTCCACCTTCTCCAAATTTTTGATTATACACCTCTATAAATCTATCTCTTGCCAAATCGCAAATCTGATTATGAGGAGTTTTGTTTAACTGATTTATATCCATTTATATAGAATTTAAAAATTAATCACTTTCATATCTAAGCTCCCATCTTTCGCACGTGTGTTCCCATGTGCGTCCAGACTTCTTGTCGTCGCACTGACATCGCCAGAAGCAGCTCATACAAGCGTGTTTCATTTCTGATCAATGTATTTGAACGAAATCTTATCGACAACTTTCTGTCTTCCGTCTGCATCGGTCTCAACAGTGGGGATGAAAAACTTTCGTCTGCCCTCTCCTGCTATGTAGTTAAGAAAGATGGCTCGTTGTTGAACCATAAGAGAGTTGTTTCTCGTAAGATTCATAAGACACTTATGTTCTTTCCTCTTTCGCATTACGGCCTCTGCTACCTGTGGTGTGAGGCGAGCGAATACTGCCTGCAAACTATCCCTGTTGATCATTGGCTTTCACTTTATGAATAAAGAAACTGTCAAAAATCTGAGTTTCGCAAACTGAAACAGAAGAGTAGTCTACCATCGACCCACGCATAATCTCGTCAAGATAGCGAGTGGCCCTGTTGAGGCAGTTGGCCTGGATGAGCATCGACTGCTTGGTTTTCTTTGGTTTGCCCGTATTCTCGTTCACGGTGATGTAGTCGACGGTTCCCTTATAGAACTTGTCGTCATCGCTATCACAGGAAGAGTAGACTTCGCTGAATGCGGCAGGAGTGATATTGAGCACCTCAACATCGCCAACACTGTAATCGCTCATAGAATCGGACGCCTTGAGCTCTGCGTCACCAAAAGAGGTCGCTTCGACAACAATAGTCTTACGCACCTTTTTCACTTCGCCATCCTTGTCTTCAACGACAGCTACAGCGACAACATAGAAATTGCCTGAATTACATTTTAACTTCTCCATAAAATATATCTTTAATGTTTAAAATAAGCTTAACTGAACAGCTTTTGGCCTCATGAGATCGTCAAGAAGTTTGATGAGTTTCGGAGAATAGTTGTCTATCTCGTGATGAGAGTAGTCTGGACTTGAGGCTCGTTTGTGCTCAAGAAGATATTCTCTAACCTCCTTACATGCTTCCAATACAGCTTCACGCTCGGTGTTGCAGTCTTTTTTGCATGGCCGTTGCATACATGGCTCTCCCCGACCTCCGTTATGCAGGGTTATATCGTAACCGTATATCCACTTTCCGTTGAAGACGGCTGTCTTTATGCAGAACATGGGTATGACACCACTCGTCTTTGTGTTCTTGTTGCTCTCCCAGACCTCGATGACGTTATGGTTCAGACACACATTGTTCTTGTTGAACCTAAACTCCTTCTCCATCATCTTCGTTTTTAAAAGAGCTGACACTAAAAAGAACTGCCACAAAAACTGCGAACAGAAACACGATCACTGTAAGCAGAAATGATGCTATAATAATTTTCATAGGCTTTTTGAATGAATAAAAAAAACAGCAGGCGCATCACTGCGGCTACTGTCAAAAAATTTAAAAAAATGATTCAAGTAAAGTCATGTATATGGTTAAATAATCACGTTATTCGTATATGACTTTTTCGCCATCCGATGGATAATCGACAATACGTAGCGTTTTGCTGTTTTTGTATATCGCCTTTCGGAATATCACCTTAGCTTCTCCGTGATGTCGCTTGAGATTATGCTTTACGATAAGCGATATGCAATTCTTCATCGTAATGGAGAACTCGCGAAGCTTAGACGTATATTCTGACTTGACATCGCAGATGACGAGCTTACCGTTCTCGAAGAAAACAAAGTCTGCCGTATAGTAATGCCCTTTTACAAGGCTTCGTTTGACCCACTTTACTTTTGTCTTGAGCGCCTTTGGCACGAGTACGTACAGAGGTTTGATAAGGCACAGCCTGACCTGTCTGTGAATACAGGAGACATTCTTGTCATCGAGGAGAAGAATGTAGTAACGAAGCTCTTCTCCACTGTCGAACTCAAGCCCTTCGTACTGGACCTTTCTGTTCATTACCCGTTTTATCGCCATTGTTTGCCCTCCTCGCTTGGCGTTTTGAAAAGATTATCGAACGCAACAGCTCCGAACCTCTGGTATTTTCCATTTTTCCACTGAACAATATAGTCGTTCTCGGCGACCTCTCTCTTTCCATCAGTGTAATCCTGTTTGAGAAGAACTACCATGTGGCCTTTCTCGTTATTGAATATTCTCTCTACGGCCTCAAGCTTGGAGAGTTCGTTTATATTCTCTTTCTTAACTCTTATTGTGTATATTACTTTCATTTTTTCTTGTTTTGGAAAAAGGAAGGAGGCCGTGTGTACACAAGCCTCCGTTCCCATTCAAATAATAACCAACAACTACAAAATAGAAATATGATCTATTCGTAACCTCAGAAGGTATCGAGCCTTCTTCTCTATACGCTCTATGCGGCGCAAGCGCATTACCTAATTGCTTTAAGGTTAAAAACAGAGCCCTATCTTCACAGACAGAGCTGAGCCATTAAAACTAATATTCATTAAAAAAATAGAAACGCCACGCCTGGCGACATTAACGAGCAAAATTTACATGTGCAATAAATTTCGTTGCGGAAGGTGGACTCGAACCACCGACCATCAGGATATGATCCTGACGAGCTACCAACTGCTACTATTCCGCTGTAAAAAGCACCACCTTTCTTCACAGATAAGTGGTGTAAAATAATGAATAAATGTTATAAAACAAACAAAAGAGTGGGAGACACGATTGGAGTTACACCAATTCCTGTCAGACGATAAGATAAGGTATCATTGGGTTGTCTAACCGTGACATTCGTACACCACGTGCCTCTTTGAATATATGAACTACGAGTGATTTGAACTCATTATAATATATTCACCAGACTGCATTATTTTCGGATGTGCCTACATCGACAATTCTTCTTTCCGATGCGGTTCGTCAAACTACTTAATGCAGAAAAATTAGCTGGATTTTCGTATGTCGTGCGTCCTTTCGCCAGGTCACGGCGCTCATTGCGCTATCCGGCTACTTCTTTTCCACGCATACTATGTTGTCAACCATTAAGCCAAAGAGCTATTGTTTGCTATTGTTAAAAAAAAGATGCAAGATTGTAGCTGCCCGAGCTACCTACTTTATAAGCTTAAAGGACGTTAGCTTTGCATCCAAAAATCAATGAAGCAAACATTGCGGACACAGCAGGGATCGAACCTGCGCCCATTTCCTTAGGATGGAAATGCTCTACTCCACTGAGCTATGTGTCCATGTGGGGACTGGCAATGCAACTTACCAGTCCCGTTTCGGCCGCTGCCGACAATAAAAGATTTTAAACCTACCCTCACGGGCAACATTCTAACATTAACTTCAAACACCTATAAACATAATAATTATTTGTTGCTTTTTCATACTTTTTAGTTTTTAGTACACCCTATGCATTTCCATCATATTATCTATATCCGCCTTCAAAAAGAAGGCTGCATTTCCTATCATGCAATGAGGCAGAATGCCTTTCTTTCGTAGATCGGATATATAGGTCTTGCCCATTCCGATATAGTTGGCCGCTTCCTGTGCAGACAGCCATATTTTATCCACCTTATTGATGACGGTCTTCTTTTTTGGTGTCATTTTGAGCCTCCTTTCCACCCTCGATAAGAGGGAATATTTTGTGTTTCTTTAATTCCTCGTAAAGGAACAAGCGGCCCTTCTGTGTCCATTTTGTGTGCATAACCGAACCGGCAGAACCATTCTTGTGCGTTATTGATATAGTGTCCGACTGAACATATCCGTAAGGGAGATATTTTGCGTACAATATCCACTGTCCTCCAACCTTACGCTGTAGCCCGAAATTCCTAAGCAGGATATTGAATGACTTCGCAGACTGACCATAATCTTGCGCAATCTGTGTCGTTGTGACTGTTTCCTTGCTTGAGAGGATGATATCAACGTATGTCACCTTTGGCTGCATCTCTGCTATCGCACCGTTAAGTTCTACGATTTCCTTTGAACTCGCTTCGAGCTGTTTCTGTTGTCTCTCTATTTGCTCCTGTTGTTTAGCCGCCAACATGAGTGCCTCAGAGAAAGATTGCGGAACCTGGTACTGACTCATCTCTTTCGCTTCAAGCTCTTCCCACCTCAACACAAGCTTTGCTCGTGCCTCGTCATTGAACTTTGTGGCAACGTACAGGCATTCGGTTTTACTGAGAATATAACAAGGAACATCTTTGTACCCTCCATTCGGCTGAGGTTGCTTGTATGATGACAACGCAAAATTGCGTTCTGATACTTTCACCCATGCTTCCTCCATGTTTCGAATGCTTCTCATTACGTCAGCATGACGCATTCCTGTCGCCTCAGCTATTTCTAACGAGGTCATTGTTCCTTTCTTGGTCAGTTCGTTCATTTTTTATCTTCTACACATTTAATATTATGCCTTAACTCGCTTTCGGTACTTTACATTCTCTCCAAGAATAACGTCTCTTGTGTGAGGGTCTGTAAGACCGATTGTAATAGTGTTGCCTTTTAGGAATGTGTAATACACGTTTCCGTCCGTTCTTGGGTATGCCCTCTTTACATAAGTAACAGCACCCTTCGCAGCAACACAAGCGAGATAGTTTGGCAACTCGACTTCGATTTTTCCGCCTATTCCGATGTTTTTAATATCTTCGGCAGTTACCTTATTAGCTTTCATAAGAAATCTTTTTCTAACTCGTTTTAAATTATTAACTAAAAAAACTTGGTAAAACGAGGTAAAACACGTATCTTTGCGGTGTCTAATCGTTGGATGAGTGCTTCCACTCGTTCCACCTTGCTTTTGTCTTTCCGTTGTTCTAACTGATTGACATTTGCAAAGGTACTACTTTCACTCGAAAACACCAAATAATTTCGTGTGAATTCGTGTGTTTTTAAGGTTATTTTAGAATAGTCGTGTGTTTAGTTGTATATTTGTAATTATGAAGAAGGATATAGAGTTAATTTGTCGATTAAAACATCTTATGGAAGAGAATGGATACAATGCCAACTCTTTCTCGAAGAAAGTTGATATTGACCCTGGAAATCTTCGAAAGAAGCTAAAGGGCGAGTATGGAATAACAAACAAAGACATATTCAAGATAAGCAAGTATATGGGCGTAAATCAAAAATGGCTCAAAAGTGGAGAAGGAAATGTTTATGTCGATCATACATATAGTGTAGGAAACGACATAAATACAGGTGGACGTATCGAAAAATCCATCGAAGGAGCACTGGGTACTCCGGACAATGCGTTTGCTAAAGTCTCAAATCTCTTTATAGGTGACGAGTCATTAAAGGACAAAGAGATTGGGATACTCCGCGAACAGATTAAAGATATGCGCAAACAACTTGCAAGCAAAGATGCTCAGATCAAGCAGCTTCTCGATATGCTTGCAAACAAGCAGTAAAATTGCAAACAATACGCAAACAAGACATTTTCAAAAACTCATAATAAATTAATAATCAGTAAGTTACAAAGATAGCAATGATAACTGTAACCAATTTAGCGATACAATTTGGAAAGAGAGTCCTCTATAAG
>OLZH01000139.1_pt1 | contig 33403 bp, 33 predicted proteins | sample 1673821 | NCBI WGS metagenome assembly OLZH01 (sample SAMEA103958128, study PRJEB25191) | human gut metagenome | reverse complement strand
TCTCCATAATGTTCAGCCGCCCAATGTCCAAATCCACATCGTCTACATGAAGCCTTCTGGCCTCAGATGGACGCAGACCGCAGCAGTACATCAGCTTTATCATAGCTGGGATCACAAATTGCCGCACCGGGAAACCACCTCTCGGTTTCAAGTGGTCGAAAATATCCCAAATGGCCAGGATTTCGGCCTCGGTGTAGATGTACGGGGTATACGGCGCATCTTTCCTGGCAATGTCTGGCAGCAGAATGTAAGCAGCTTCGCCGTTGCGGTTTAAGTATCTGGCAAACTCGCGCACCGGCATCATACGGTTGCGGAAGGTATTGTTGCCTTCGGTATCCTTTTTCGTGGCCCAAGCTAAGCAAAGCTCCTTGGTCAGTGTATTTTCTTCCGGGAAATGCGTCAGGCAAAAGCGGTCAAAGTCTCGCAGGAGACGGGAGGACTCCAGATAACCAAACCCCAGAGCGTTTTTCTGAGCAATGAAATCCTCGATCTGAGATGCAAAACAACTCTTAAAGGTGTACATCATTTTAGTTCCCTACCTCCTTTCCATGAGAGAGCAGGGGCAATGCACATCGCTTCAGTCCCTGTTCGTCAATGGACAGATACGGCTTTGCTGAATCAATATGAGTTTGGCCCAGCATCTGTTGGATCAACTCAATTGGCACTTCGTTCTGGAGCAGATTTGTAGCGAAGGTGCGCCGGAAACTGTGAAATCCGCGATACCCGGAATGAATTCCTGCGCCCTTCATGTATTTGGAGACAATTGCACTTCCGGTTCGACTTTTCAAAGCACGGACAGCGCCGACGTGACAGAGGAAAATTTGCGGTAGTGAACTCTTGGGGCGCCCATTTAACAAGTAATCTGCTATAGCGTTGCCTGTTTCCGGTTCAAGAGGAATTACGATTGGTTGTCCTGTTTTGTGCTGAACAACACGAATTTCCCTCGTTCTCCAATTGATGCAGTCAAATGTGAGCCGTATGATGTCGCAAGACCGCAAGCCGCTTTGCACTGCCAAAACCATCATAGCGTAGTCTCTTTTCCCGACCGCAGATGTGATATCTGGCTGAGAAAGTAGACGTTCCAATTCATCATCGGAAAATCCTTCACGAAAGTTCTTCCGAGGGCAAACAAATTCCGGGAGTGTTTTGCAAAAATTATCCACAGTGATCTCGGCCTCATATAAAAATCGCAGAAAGGTCCGAATGCCAAAAAGAGCAGATCTCATTCCACCAGTGTATCGTCCAAGCATTCTTGTAACGCATGTGGCAATATCCATCATTGCGACAGTTTCAATGGAGACTATTCCATGGTCCTCTAATTCAAGCAAAAATACACGAGCCACACTTGTAACTGTGCTAACGGAACTTTCAGCCCAGTTGCTCTGCGTTGTGACATGCGCACTGAATTTATCCAGAATCGCTTTGTGCTGAGGAATAACTTCGCGCCGTCCCCAATTAGGAATCCTTTCCAGCGTGATTTTCCCTGTCAGACGGAACTCCTGGAGCATCGCCGCCGCTTTGCGCAAATTCTGATAAGTAGTTCTGCCAACCTCCCCTTGCTCATATTGCAGTCTTCGCTCCTCTGTAAGCTGGGATATAAGTTTGTCTGAGTAACTTTCTGTACCAGAATCATAGTGCTTTTTCAAAATGACGGCTAATCCCTCTTCCGTGTAATGGCGAACCGTATTTTCCGAAAGGCCAAGTTGTTCCATACGCTTGTTGACCATCCAGACAAGCACATAAATATTTTCCGATTCGGCAAACTGTTTCGCCGTCGGTGCGTCGTGTTGGATGATTTGCTTTGGACGATTCCATACAGGGTCCCATGGCTGAAGGTCAGGCAAATCAATAGAATTCATTGCAGCACATTGTTTCAGAAGCTCACAACTCCTGCGGACAAGTCCCCATTTCCATTGTGAGATATCTCCTTGGTCCAAAAGCACGCGTTGCTCCAGCAAAAAATTATCGAGCATTTCTGCTGTAGCATATAGTATGCCTTTTGGGTGAAAATGTCGAAGTATGCTGCCAAAGCCTGTATGAGTATAGTCGTATATGCTTCCATCACTCATCCCCGCATTGGTTAACAACTCCAGGGCACGCTGTGCAGTTGCGTCTAATTCAATCAGTTCCATAGGCCCTCCTCATATTTTGTGGTGTCAGACGGTTGTCTGCATGTCCACATTATATAAAATGAGGCCCGCTTTGTTATTCCGAAGTTTTTGCTGGTAACGCCTTGTACTACAGGGTTTGCAGCGATTACTTCGGAATAACTATTTTCTCGGCATAATCCTGGTTATCCCGAATTCGGAATAACCAGGACTTGTCCGTGGCTGGAGCGAGGGCGGGGCTTGCCGGTGAGCGTTCCGGTCTATTTATGGAACAAATCAGGATCATAAAGGAGATGCGAGATGCAGATGTTTTACGAGGACGAACAGGTATCCATGTTCGCCCCCGATTCATGTGCTGGGAAAATGTCCCCGGCGCATTCTCCAGCGGGCAGCAAAAGGGAGATGACTTCCGGGTCGTCCTGGAGGAAACGCTCGGAATTGGTGTATCAGGAATTCATGTTCCTGAAAATCACCCTTGGGGATGGCGATATTCTGGGGCAGCCATATTGGGAGATTTTGTCTCCCTATGTTGGCGAGTCCTCGACGCTCAATACTGGGGTGTGCCCCAGAGTCGTAAGAGGATCTTCCTTGTGGCAGATCTTGGAGCCCCATCCTCAGCGCAAATACTATTTGAGCCGGAAAGCCTGCCTGGGCATTCTCCGTAGAGCGCGGAAGCGCGGGAAGGAGTTGCCTGCAACGCTGAAGTTGGCGTTGGAAATGCAGAGCGGCCTGCGGATGATCGATTTGGTAATATTGGCGCAGATGGGGCTTATCAAGGCGTACCATATCAACCAGAGAAACGAGGGTATCGACCTGGGCGATACGGCGGGGGCGTTGATGGCGACCTCCAATTTGCAGATGCAGACGTTCGTGGCGGGCACTTCGGTGGCTTTTGCGGCAAACCAGCGGGATGAAGTCCGTGATCTGGGCGATAAAGCCGGCGCGTTGGGTGCGCAGCCGGGGATGAAGCAGCAGACGTTTGTCGCCGGCTTCTCCGCTGGTGCAGGAGCCAGTGCGGGCGGCATCGGTTACCGCGAGGGCGTTGCGCCGACACTGAAGGCCGGCGGCAGCGGAAACAGTATGCCATCCGTCCTGTGCATCAACGATCAGGGTGGCGAGCGTATGGACGTGACGGTAGATAAAACCGCCACGCTTCGGGCGCAGATGGGCAACCACCAGCCGCTGGTATTTGAGAGCCACGGTATGGACGCTCGCTATCGACAGATGGGCAGTGTGGCTCCGGCCATGTCGGCACGCTGCGGCACCGGCGGTAACAATGTACCGCTTGTGGGGGAGCAGGTTTACTGCCTTGCGGGAAATACGATAGACCGCGAGCCGGAGAACGGCGGAAATGGTATGGGGTATCAGGAGAATGTGGCCTACACACTGACCGGCTTCGACCGCCACGCGGTATTCCGCCGCCAGCGTGTGGATGCATTTACCACCGACGAGATCGCCGGTACCCAGAGCGCCCGGCAGAGCAAGGACGCCACTGACCTGATACTCCATACCTGCGAACTGGTGGGCGACAAGGATCTACCCATTCTGCTCATCCGCCGCCTGACACCCTTGGAATGTGAGAGATTGCAGGGCTTCCCCGACGGCTGGACGGATATCCCCGGCGCATCTGACAGCGCACGGTACAAGGCGCTGGGCAACAGCGTAGCCATCCCCTGCGTGGATTTCGTGATGAAGTGTATGGCGGACGCTATACGGGGAAGCGATTAAACATAACTTGTCCATTGTGCTTTATTTGCACCTGCTTCTTCGTTGTACTTGTCAATAGCTTTCCCACCGCGCTTCGGCTATGCTTTGCTTGCCTCGGAGGGAGGCGGAAAGGAGCACACCATGGAGGAAAAGAAAAACCTCTGCGCACCCATCCCGCTGTCGCTGCACCAGCGGCTGCGTGCGGAGCAGGAGCAGCGTGGACAGACGCTGGCAGACTACATCACGGATATACTCAACGAACACTTTGAAGGAGGAGCAAAAAACATGGGCAATACCAATCGCACCATCGCCTTTCAGGTACCGGAGGAACTCTTTGACCGGCTGAAGGATTACCTCGCCAAACACGGCTTGAAGCAGAAGGACTTCATTCTCGGCCTCATCGAACGGGAACTGAACGACGCAGTGGATGCGGAATAACAACATGCAGAGCCGCAGGCGTGTGCCTGCGGCTTCACTTTTTGGAGGAGAACTATGTACCTATACCCTGAAAATCTGACGGCTCGCCCGATGCTGTGGCTGTGGACGCTGCGGGACGTGGCGTTCATCGGCGTCGGCCTGCTGCTGTCGGTATTGGCACTGACGCAGGCCGACACCGTGGTCCCATTGGTGGTCACGGCGGTGCTGGCCTTTCTCTGCATTCGGCACGGCGGCGTCAGCATGCTGGACTTTCTGCGCTACGCCGCAGCGTTCTTCTTTTTCGGGCAGCAATACTACGAATGGAGGGAACGAGTATGAGAAAGAAGAAGTCCACGCAGCAGCTGGTGGGCATTGAGCGCGTGACGGACAGCAGCGTGCTGACGGCAGGCGGTGAGTTGACTTTTTACCTTGTGCAGCCTACTAACCTGAACGTGCTGCCGGAGTCGGGTGTCCGCACGAGGGTGACAGCGCTGCTGAATGCGCTGAAGACCTCGGCAGAGATGGAGCTGCTGGCGTTAGACTCTAAGGAGTCCTATCAGGATAACCGTCTCTATTATCGGCGCAGGGCAGAGGAGGAAGGCAATCCCGCTATCCGCACTCTGCTGGCGCAGGACCGGCGGCATCTGGACGATGTGCAGACCATGATGGCATCATCCAGACAATTCTGCTTTGTCCTGCGGCGCAGAAAGACGGACGGTGCGATTAACCTCGCAACAGTGGAACAGCGGCTGCGGGACAGTGGCTTTACCGTTCGCCGAGTGGAAGGAACGGAACTATTGGAGCTGCTTGCGATTTATTTTGAACAGGACGCCACCCACGAGGTGTTTGACCTCATAGACGGTGCGCATTGGCTGACGGCGGAAATGGAGGAACAAAATGCGGATTTTGAAAGTTGAACCGGGCAAAGCACCCTATGTGAAGGATATGAAGGACGGGTTGGAGGCGATTCAGCAGGAGGTGCAGGGACTATTTCAGCCGGTATATGTGGAGGATGGCGTGATCCTCTGCTGCAATGAAGAGGGAAAGCTCAATGGCATGAAGCCCAATCGCTGGCTCGAGGATGATATTATCTGCGGGCCGTTTTTCCTGGTGGGGGATGACCACGAGGGCGGCTTCTGCTCCCTGACAGACGAGCAGTTGGATCGGTACACGCAGCGATTTCAGGAGCCGGAGCAGTTTACCGGCCACGAACCGGAGCTGGAGCCGCGCATGGAATTTTTCTGCTGGTGAGGTGGATGGAATGAAAAACCCGTTTCACAAAAAAGAGATCTCACCGCAGGAGGCATTTATCCGCTCCTTTCTGGATTGCATCGCGCCGGGCGTGGTGAAGTTCGAGGTGGATCACTACATCTTCGGCAACACCTACCGCTGTGTCTGGGCGCTGCGGGAATATCCCGCCAGCACCGAATCTCAGGCCATCCTGCGGCACTTGGGCGAAAAAAGCGGCGTGACGCTGCGGATATATTGCCGACAGGTGTCCCCCGGTGAGGAGGACAGGATCATCGATAACGCCAACAAGAAGAACAAGCTGGACGGCTCGGATCCTAACAAGCTGCGGCAGGCAGTGGAGGCCGAGAGCAACCTGCGGGATGTGGCGGAGCTGGTGCATAAGATGCACCGAGAGCATGAGCCGCTGCTCCACTGCGCCGTATATCTGGAGATGACGGTGGACAGCATGGAGCACCTGCGGCAGCTTCAGACCGATGTGCTGACGGAGTTGGTGCGCTGTAAGCTGAATGTGGACAAACTGCTCCTGCGGCAGAAGCAGGGCTTTTACTGCGCCAGTCCCGTAGGCTATAACGCCCTTGGCCGGGAGTTCGAACGCGTACTGCCCGCTGGCAGCGTGGCCAACCTGTACCCATTCAACTACTCCGGCAAGACAGATCCCAACGGCTTTTATATCGGCAAGGACAAATATGGAAGCAACATCGCAGTGGATTTCGACCGCCGCGACAGCGATAAGACCTCTGCCAATATCCTCATCCTCGGCAACAGCGGACAGGGCAAGAGCTACCTTATGAAGCTGCTTATCTGCAACCTGCTGGAAGCGGGTAAGTCCGTGGTCTCACTGGACGCGGAGCATGAGCTGGAGGAACTTTGCGGTAAGCTGGGTGGCTGCTTTATCGACCTGATGGCCGGCGAGAAGCGTATCAATGTGCTGGAGGTGCGGTGTTGGAACGAGGACACGGATATGGAAACGGACGAGTCCGCGCCGGAGGCTTTCCGCAAGTCCACACTGCTGGCGCGGCACATCTCCTTCTTAAAGGACTTCTTCCGTGCCTACAAGGACTTCTCCGACCCGCAGCTGGACACCATTGAGATCATGCTGTCCGAGCTGTACCGGAAGTGGGGCATCTCAGAGGAAACAGACTTCCGCCAGCTCAAGCCGGAGGACTACCCCATCCTGTCCGACCTGTATGCGCTCATCAATAATGAATTGGTGAATTACAGGAACGGCAGCCTGTACACGCGGGAGCTGTTGCAGGAGGTGCTGCTGGGGCTGCACTCCCTGTGCGTGGGTGCGGACGCACCATTCTTCAACGGGCACACCAACATCTCGGACGACAGATTTTTGGTGTTTGGCGTAGGCGGCGTACTGACGGCGGCCAAGAGCCTGCGGAACGCCCTGCTGTTCAATGTGCTGGCGTATATGTCGGACAGGCTTCTGACGGCGGGCAACACGGTGGCGGCATTGGATGAGCTGTACCTGTGGCTGTCCAATCCGGTGGCCATTGAGTATATCCGCAACTGCTTGAAGCGTGTGCGGAAGCGGGACTCCGCCCTGCTGATGGCTTCCCAGAATCTGGAGGACTTCGATCAGGAGGGTGTGCGGGAGATGACCAAGCCGCTGTTCGCCATCCCGCCCCACCAGTTCCTGTTCAATCCCGGCTCCATTGGCAGGCGGTTCTACATGGATATGCTGCAGCTGGACGAGGCGGAGTTCGAGCTCATCCGGCGCGCACGGCGAGGCGAATGCCTGTTTAAGTGCGGCGCGGAGAGGTATCATCTGAAGGTCATAGCACCGGACCATAAGGCGGTATTGTTCGGAACGGCAGGTGGAAAGTGATGGCCGCGCCCGTATTGGCACGAGTAGCGGCTGCCTTGTTGACAAATGAGGATGGCCGAAAGACCATCGGTTGGGTATTGGCCTTGCTCTTGTCGCCGTTGATCCTGCTGGTGGTGTTCCTGTGCTGCTTCGGCGATGGCGCGTCCCAGCACAACAACGCCGTGGTATCCGCAGCGTTCTATGGCGCGGAATTGTCGAGCCAGGTTCCTGCGGAATACCGAGCGCACATCACGGAGATGCAGGAGGCATTCTCGCTTTTGGATTCGGCGACAGTCTATGTCAATCAGAAAGCCGAGGAAGGCGGCCTTGACCCGGTACAGGTCAAGGCTGTTTTCTTTGCCCTCTGCTTCGGCGACAACGCGCCGACCCGTGCTGCCGCAGACCGCTTCGTGGATTGCTTCTACAAAACGGAAACACGGACACGGATGGTAACGGTGACGCAGGAGGACGGCACGGAGGAACTGGTAGAGGAGACATACGAGGTGAGCGTACCTCTTCCGATGGCAGAAGTCTACGAAAAGCTCTCCACCTGGCGTGGCTGCATGGTGTCTGACGAGGCTCGTTCCAATGCTGCGGACATCTACGCCATGGTCATGGGCAGCATGGGCGGCGATACCTTCAACGGTGATTATGAGCCAGGTGGCAGTGTGCCGATCAAGCTGGACGCATCCATGCTCACCGACCCGACTACGAAGAACGCCGCCGACCTTGTGACCTACGTCACCAATGCGTGGAACTCCGGGTGGGGCTATGTGTGGGGAACCTATGGACAAGTTCTGACGCCGGAGCTGCTGCAATACAAGCTGACACAGTATCCGGATGGCGTCGGAAAGTACGCAGTCTTCATCCGTGCCAACTGGCTGGGCAGACACACCGCCGACTGTGTGGGGCTCATCAAGGGCTACGGCTGGCTGTCCACCGACACCATGACCATCGACTACGGCACACATGGGATGCCGGACATCGGCGCAAACGAGATGTTCTACAACGCCACACGGCGCGGCGGCATTGAAACTATGCCGGACACGCCGGGACTGGCGGTGTGGAAGGCCGGACACATCGGTGTATATATCGGCAATGGTGAAGTGATAGAAGCCATGGGAACCAAGTACGGCGTGGTCAAGACACAGCTCCAAGGCCGTGGCTGGACGCACTGGCTGGAGGTGCCGGGGATCGAGTATGAATGAGGGTAATTTGTAAAAGCTGATTGCTATTCTCAGGTGTATCGGCTATAATAATGGCAGAACAGGTTAAAGGAGGTGCCACCGCTATGAGTACGCTGTCGCTCAGTGAGGTCAAAGCCGTCGTGAAGGAATTGCTGAAACGCTACCACGCGGAATATGCGCTGTTGTTCGGATCGTATGCCCGTGGTGACGCCACACCCGATTCTGATATCGACATCATTATCGTGGGCGGAAAAGACTTTGTGCCCCGTAACATTTTCGCACTGGCCGAGGACTTGCGTGAAATGACTGGGCGGAATGCCGATGTGTTTGAGATGCGGGAGGTCAATACGGGAACGCCTTTTTATGAGTCCGTAATGAAGGAGGGTATCCGTATCGCATGAAGAAGACAGATACTGAACGGTTGAAGAAGATTGTTTCCCTGTGGGATGCACTGAGCAGCGAGATCGAACGGCGGGGCATCACACGAGAGATGTTGTTGACTGAGCAGTTTTCTCAATGGGCAGTAACCACGCCGGTCTATAACATCGGTGAACAGGTCTATCAGCTTTCGCCAGAGTTCAAAAAGGAACATCCAGACATTCCGTGGAGCGTTGTCTCCGGGCTGCGGCATCGGTTGGTGCATGATTATGACGGTATCAACTGGTCACTGATCGCAGACGTCATCTTTGATGACATGAACCCCTTTGTAGAACAAGTTAAGAGCATACTATCAGAGTGAATAGAAACAATGAAAAGCGCAGGCGAAGGCCTGCGCTTTTTCTGTGCCTTGCAAGGAGGAAACGACATGGCGTATGTAAAGGAACACGCACCGTCAGAGGTCTACCACCTGGCGAAGAAAGAAAACCTGAACAGCATTCTGGATGACGGCATGATCCGCCGTTTCAGTGATACGGAATGCTGGTTCTGTGCCGACCTGCAAAAGATGAGAGCGTACATGGAGCAGACGGTCATGTGCGAGGGCAAACCCTACTATAACGTGACAGGTCAACTTTGCCGTTATCCCAAATTTGTGCCGGAGGACTATGTCCTTCTCAAGCTCATACCCTGCCGACAGAAGGACAACTGGTATCGCTGGGAGCAGGAAATACCTGCGGGAAGCCCTGCGGTGCTGGTCAGGGCAGCGCGTGAATTCTCCGCGCTGAAGATCGGCTACCGCGGTGACCTCGCATTTCACAACGCAGAGGTCATCGATGTGCCACAGTTTCTTGTGGAGGGGATTACACAGGGCGAGCCGGTGCAGACCAACACAGAGCTGTGGGACATTCTCACCCAGCGCATCGAGGATGAGATGGCCGATTATATGCGCCGGCTGGATCTGCGTACCCGTGACGAGCTGATACAGACAGCAGACGAGATCGACGCCGTGATGACCTGCGACTGTGAGCTGCGACTGCTGGGAGAATGTCTCCCACGCGAGGAGTTGGTCTTCCTGCTGGAGCAGGACAAGCCGCTGGAGCAGATGAGCAGGGCATGGATGGCGCATCGGAATGTGGATGTAGGTGAGACATTCCAGAGCCTGCTCACCGGCCTGTATGCAGAGCGGCAGCACGATATGGACATGAAAATGTGAGGAGGCACAGCATGGGAGAAACCAATATCACCATCAATTTTGACGCGGCCAAGATGGATGCGTTGGAATTCGCGCTCCGCAAGCAGCGGTCGTCTGTACAGCGGCGTATGGCAGAAATGCTCCAACAACTCTACGAGTCGGAAGTCCCGGAAGCGGTGCGAGAGTATGTGGATAGTAAGGCGGTGCCTGCCGCAAGGCCCAAGCGACCGGCAAAATCGGCCACACCCAAGGCGCAGATCAGCGAAGTGAAACCGAAGGAGGACAATTGATATGGGAATACAGGACGATGCGGCTGTTACCTGCGCTGCATACCGCGTAACGGAAAACGGACAGGCATGGTGCTTCACGACCTCGCCCGGTGAGGAACTGATGGATGCTGCACAGACTCTCCGCAGGTACTGCACGAGTACAGAACACAGCACCGGCAAATTCATCTCTCTGTATTCGCAGGCGCAGCCTATCACGCCGGAGGAGTATCAGCGGATGATACTCCTCCGCATGGAGAACACCGGAAAAGTCGCCGGCGTGTTTGATTTGGATTTTGACAAGCGGGAGTTTTCCGCAGTCCACATCATGGACGGTTGGACAACGTGGGCTATGCGGGATGTGATCCCGTCTGTCCACCAGGCCACAAGGCCACGGTTCGCAACGGCGGAGGAGCAGCTCCGCAAGCTGCTGAATCTACTGGACGGCATGGAGCTCACATCGGCAGGGCATCTCACCGCCCAGAATTTTTCGTTCAGCGATGAGATCCTGATGGAGAACGGCAAGCTGAACTTTTATGTGCAGACTGAGTTCGATGTAGACGCTGCCTTCGGCACATTCGTCTGCACGGATGAGAACGATGATTGGCTGAATATCTACGCCAACTATGACATCGAACAAGGCAAACCCTGCGACACGCTGGAGCTGAATCTCTGCAAGGGTGACGGTACGGAGGAGAACTGGAGCTACCACCTGAACGCCGCCGAGCAGGAGGTGCTGTCCCGGAAGATGGAGGAGCTTTGCCAGCAGCAAAATGGCATGAGCCTGCACGATTTCGCCCGGCAGCTTCAAGAGGAGCCGGGGCCGACGCCGCAGATGCAGATGTAGCCCCGTGTTTGCCCCTGTGGGCCGGTTTGTGGCCTCGCAGGAACGCGGGAGGGTAAGGATAGCGGCCCCGGAGATTTGGAACGTTTTTGCCCGCTTTTCGGTGCGCCGAAAGCGGAGCAGGAGAAAAGCATTGGCGCTTTTCTGCGCCAATGCCGGTCACGGCAGCCCGCAGTGCGGACTGCCACAAGGGGTTGTGGCGTTTTGAAAATGGTGCTGATTCTCAGGCCCCGGATATGTTTTGACGCTATTCTTTGCAAAAATACCCGTCAGCCCCGTGTTTACAAGGCTTTCGGGACGCGCAGGAAGGAGGTGTGACTCATGGATAAAAATGGGAAAAGCCGGCACTCTGTTTGGCTGTCAGACGACGTGTGGCGGGAGGTGGATGCGCTCTATAAGCTGGATAATTGCCCCACCCGCAACGAGTTCGTGGAGAAGGCTCTGCGGCAGTATTGCGGTCGCTTACACGCCGAGAGGACGGGCGCATATCTGCCTCGCGCACTGCAAGAGGTGCTGGAGGGTACGCTGGGCGTGTTCGGTGACCGGCTGGGCAGGCTGCTGTTCAAGCTGGTGGTAGAGCACAACATGACCAACCATCTGCTGGGCGGCGACGTGGATATGACACGCGATGAGTACAGCAAGATGCGCGGCAGCAGTGTCCGTGAGGTGGCAGCAACCCACGGCAATATTTCTTTCAAGGACGTGCTGCTGTTCCATCAGGAGGAGTAACGCATGGCGCGGTTGATACAAAAAAGCGGCTACATCAATGCGGGAAAAGCAACCGGCTACATGGAATACGTCGCCACGCGGGACGGTGTAGAGATCATAAAAAGCACCGAGCCTGTGACCAAAAAGCAGGAGCGGTTCATCAAAAGACTGCTGAAGGACTTCCCGGACGCAAAAGAGCTATTTGAGTACAGTGACTACCTACAGACACCCAATCAAGGCAAAGCATCTGCGTTTATTGCCGTGGCACTGGACACACATCTGCACGAAGTGGAATCCGAGAGCGGCTATATGTCCTACATCGCCCAGCGGCCCCGTGCCGAAAAGCACGGCGGCTATGGCCTGTTCAGTAAGGCAGATGTCACCGATCTCAAGGCGGCGAAGGCCGAGCTGGACGCTCACGACGGAAAAGTGTGGACGTTTATTTTCTCCCTGCGTCGTGAGGACGCGGAGCGACTTGGGTACAACAAAGCCGCCGCATGGCAGAATCTGCTGAAGCAGGAGAGCGCCGCTATTGCGGAGGCCATGCGTATTCGGACGGATGATTTTCGCTGGTACGCGGCGTACCACGACGAGGGGCATCATCCCCATGTGCATATGATGGCGTGGTCGGCGGAACCGAAGAAAGGGTATCTCACGCGGGAGGGTATCGCAGTCATGCGTTCCAGGATGACGAACGCTATCTTCCATGAGGAGATGAAAGAACTCTATATCAAGAAGGACGCTGCCTACAAAGAGAGCATCCAGACCGCGAAAGAGTCACTGCTGCTATATATCAGGATGCTGGAGAACAGCGAGTCAGCTGACCCCGTGATAGAGCAAAAGCTGTGTGACCTGTCCCACGCATTGGAGCAGGTCGATGGCAAACACGTCTATGGCTATCTGCCCAAGGAGGTCAAGGCACAGGTGGACGAGATCGTTGACCGGCTGGCACAGCTCCCGGAGGTGGCGGCTTGCTATGACCAGTGGTGGCGGCTGAAGGATGAGATCGCCGGTTACTACGGACGGAACACGCCGCCCCATCAGCCGCTGGTACAGGAAAAAGAGTTCCGTACCATTAAGAATATGATCATTCAGCAGGCGGAAACATTTCGGCAGCCTGTGCCGGAGCAAGCTCCCGTCAAGGCAGAGCCTACTGAGCAGCAAGTGCCGCCCTCACCTGAATCGGCTGTGGCTATGCCGCAGCCGCAGGCAGTCACGTCGCAGATCAAGATAGAAGGCGGCGCGGTCATTCAACTGCTTCACCACATGAGCCGTGTGTTTCGCGGCAATATGCCGGTCATCCCGCCTGCGCTGCGTATCGATTCCAAGCGCCGCAGACGATTACAGGAGAAACGTATGGCCATGGGACACAAGCGGGATGACCATGAGGAAGCACAGCGGCAGGAGCAAGTGACATCATGAATCCAGTGCGGCAGCCAAAGTTTTTCTTCCGTTTTTATCGGCTATATGGTATGCTAAAAAATGAGGTGATGACCGATGACCGTAAAGCAACTGAGTCGCCGCGTGGCTGCCGTAAAAACGGCGGATGCGATCAACGCCATTGAGGGCGTTCCTGTTTCCGACTATGCCCGCACGCTATCCCTTTGTTGGGCGCGGGGCGAGATCACGGGTGAGCAGATGAAAGCCGCATTGCTGGCTTCTCACCGGAGAATGGCCGAACAGGTGAAGTACCATGCCTGACATTTATCTGTATGATGATGCGCCGATATTGCGCAACAAGCTACAGATCAAAGAGAAATACACACCGGAACCTCATTATCAACGAGAAGAATAGAAAGAAGCGGGTCGCTATGCGGCTCGCTTTTTACATGAGGAGGATTATGGGCAAATTTGTATATTTCACATCCGCGGAGAAACGGCAGGCCAACGAGGTTGACCTGCCGTCTTTTCTGTTGGATCGAGGCGAGAAACTCATTATGGCCGGACGGGATTACCGGCTGGTCAGCGACCACAGCATCACCGTGCGCGGGCCGATGTGGTATGACCATGCCGCACGGAAGGGCGGACGCGCCATCAGCTTCGTGCAGCAATTCTACGACAAGACCTATCCCGAAGCGGTGACTATGCTGCTGGGGCGGGACGGTCAGGGTATCATCCCCATCGTCAAGAAGGAGCCGGAGTCGAGAGAGCCGAAGCCCTTCGCGCTGCCGGAGGCCTATCTCAATATGCGGCGGCTCTATGCCTACCTGACTACCCACCGGCGCATCGACCGGGATGTGGTCACGGAGTTCGTGCGGGAGAAGCTGCTCTACGAAGACGCTCTGCATCACAACTGTGTGTTCGTGGGGCTGGATGAAAATGGAGAGGCCAGGCACGCCCATCTTCGCAGCACCAACAGTCAGGGCAAGGTGTTCCGCATCAATGTAGAGGGCAGCGAGGCGAAGCATAGCTTCCACAAGGATGGGACGGACTGTTCCCTCTATGTCTTTGAAGCCCCCATCGACCTGCTGTCGCACATCACGCTCTATCCGGCGGGGTGGCTGGAGCATAGCTATGTGGCCTGCTGCGGTACGTCTGTTCAGCCGGTGCTGGAGCGGCTGCGGCAGAATCCAAAGTTGAATATGGTCTATCTCTGCCTCGACAATGACGAGGCTGGTGAGGATGCCTGTGAAAGTATGACGGAGGTACTGGCGGACCCGGATGTGGACGTGGAGCGTCTGCGTCCGCAGGGAAAGGACTGGAACGATGACCTGTGCGCGAAGCGAGACAAAGCGAAAACCCCGACAGCATAAGGCTGTCGGGGTGAATTCATGTCACTGTTGGTAGCGCAGCAACAGGGAATGGAGCGCGGGCGTGAAGTCCTCACAGATCTGCCGCGCGATCTCGGTGGCGGTAGCCTCATCGTAGACATGGGAGGTGATATTTCGGGCAGAGATGATCGCGTTCCACATATCGGCATCGTCGATTATGCCGGCGGCATAGGCGTCCTTCAGCACAGCACGGGGCGAAACGACGGCGAGCACGACGCCCTGATCCTCCAAGTATTCGCGGAGCGATTTCCACGCCAGCTCTACCGTAAACTCAAATCGCTGGATCAAACCGTCGCGGTACAGTGTATCCTGCGGCGCTGCAAGATAGCTTTTGACGGCATCTTCCAACTGTGCAAAGGCACGTTTATAGTTTTCAATCTTCTGCAGCATACAGTGTTACACCATCCTTCTCGATGTTTTGCAGGAATGCGGGTTCCATATTCTCAGAGATATGCACGATATCCAGCTTCAAGAGCGTGGGAAGATCCTCTGCTTCAAGGGAAAAGCCGCCGCGCTGCTTTTCGGGCATACCGTATACAGCGAGGTCAACATCGCTGCGTGCGTGGAAGTCGCCTCTGGCGCGGGAGCCGTAGAGAACTAACCGCTGTGCGCCATACCGTGCGGCAAGATTTGCAAGTTTTGTGTATAGCTCGTCCATGCGCCCTCCATCAAGATATGTCGCTTCACATACTTATCATACCACTTTTTCACATAGTAACACAAAACAGCTAAAAAGGAAAGGAGAAATCCTGTGACAGATAACCTCTGGATACTCTTTGCGGCAGCAGGTGTCATGGTGGCGGTCATCGTTACGCTGTCGCTGCTGGGCGACCACTACACACTGAACAACATCAAGTCCAAGACCGTGGGCGACGGGCAGCATGGCACGGCACGGTGGGCAACCGATGCGGAGCTCCGCAAGACCTACGCCCTCGTCCCCTTCCAAGTGCCGGACTGGCGGACAGGCAAAAATCTGCCTGAAGCGCAGGGACTGGTGCTGGGCAGTATCAGCGGCAAGCACGGCATCACCGCGCTGGTAGACAAGGACGATGTGCATTGTCTTATGATCGGTGCATCCGGCGTGGGTAAGACGGCGTATTTCCTGTATCCCAATCTGGAGTATACCTGCGCCTGCGGTATGAGTTTTTTTGCTACGGACACAAAGGGTGACCTCGCCCGCAACTACGGCGCAGTGGCGGAGAAATACTATGGCTATCATGTTTCTGTAGTGGATCTGCGCAATCCCACGCGCTCGGATGGCTACAATCTCATGACGCTTATCAACCGCTATATGGATACCTCATTTCATGAACATAGCATTGAAGCGTATGGCAAAGCGGAGAATTTGGCAAGTATTCTGGCTCACAGTATTATCGCGCCCAAAGGTGATGAGGACCGTGGTCAGAACGATTATTTCTACAAAGCGGCGGAGGGTTTGCTGACCTCCGTGGTGCTTCTGCTGGCGGAGTTCCTGCCGCCGGACAGCAAGTGCCCTACAGAGCGACGGCATATCGTGTCCGTATTCAAGCTGGTGCAGGAACTGCTGGCTCCCTCCGGCGTTCGCGGCAAAAACTGGTTCACGCTTCTGATGGACAGACTGCCGGACGTACACAAGGCCCGGTGGTTTGCCGGTGCAGCGCTGGATGCCTCCGAGCAGGCCATGGCCTCCGTCATGTCCACGGTGCTGTCCCGGCTCAACGCCTTCCTGGACTCGGAGCTGGAGCAGGTGCTGTGCTTCGACAGCGCCACCAATGCAGAGCAATTCGCGGCGGAGAAGTCCGCTATCTTCCTTATCCTGCCGGAGGAGGACACCACCAAGAACTTCATGGCAGGCTTGATGATACAGACGCTGGCGCGGGAGCTGTTCGCCGTGGCGGACGAGAACGGCGGGCGTCTGCCCGGCCGCGTGGTGTTCTATTGTGATGAGTTCGGAACTATGCCTGCCTTTGATGTGGAGGCATTGTTCAGTGCGGGACGTTCCCGAGGTATCACACTGGTACCCATCATCCAATCGCTGGCGCAGTTGGAGAAGAATTACGGCAGAGAAGGCGCAGAAATATTGACTGACAACTGTCAGGATACCATCTTCGGCGGTTTTGCGCCCAACAGTCAGACGGCGGAACAGCTCTCTAAATCGCTGGGCAGCCGCACGGTGCTGTCCGGCTCGGTCAGCCGCGGAAAAAACGATCCCAGTCAGAGCCTGCAGATGATGGAGCGTCCGCTGATGACGCCGGACGAGCTGAAATCCATTCCTAAGGGCAGCTTTGTGGTGATGAAAACGGGGACGCATCCTATGCAGACGAAGCTACGACTGTTTCTCGACTGGGGCATTACCTTTGGCGAGCCGTATGCAACCCCGGAACACGCGGCGCGGCCTGTGGCCTACGCCAGCCGTCAGGAATTGTTCCTCAGTATCAGCAAAAGATATAGCAAGAGCAGCGACCAGCCCGCACAGGCGCAGCAGGCAGCGACCACACAGAGAAGAGCACCTCGTTCGGCCATGGGACTCTACAGCGAGGACACAAGGCCATGAGCTACTTTGGAAGCATCTATGCAGACCAGGACTTGTCTCACCGAGCAAGGACAGTCTATATGTACCTCAAGGATCGGTCTGACGTAGGAGACACCTGCTGGCCCAGCATCCGCAGAATAGCGGAGGACTTGAAGCTGTCCCGCCGCACGGTGCAGCGGGCGTTGACAGATTTGGAACGTCACGGTTTCCTGGAGCGCACCCATCGCCGCCGTCCCAACGGCAGCCTGACCAGCAGCTTGTATCGCATCAAGTGAGTACAGAAAGCGCGCACCTCCCGCCAAGGGGGAGGTGCGCGCTAATGCTGACGCAAGGGTGGCGTCACCATGGCGCACCCAGAAGGACTCACTCTATCGGAGGTATTAAGGCAGAAGAAAGAATAGGACAAGACTTCTTGTAGAAGCAGAGCAAGTGTGCTATACTCTGACTCGTGTGTTTGTCTACGAGGAGGATGGCTATGTTCTATACCGAGGAAGAAGTATCTGTAATTACTGGTCTGCTCAACGCCTATTTGGTGCGGGAACACGCCAGTGAAAAGGTCAGGGAATCGTATACACGGATCAGCGAAGGACTCCAAAGCCATGCACTGACGAGGGACGATTATGTTTGGCTGGAGAATGCGCTGTTATTCCTCCGTCCATATTGGTGGAGCGACCGCGAGGATGGACGGATGCTGATGGATGCCCTCTTACATACGCAGACACTGGCACGGAGAACGTAATAAAAATTGATGAAGGGTGTATCGCTCGATACACCCTTCATTTTTTATTCGGCAGTATTCCGTGTTTCACGTCCTTTGAGCATCTTGTCGGGGATCATAGACGCGCTGATGAGATCGGCAGGATCAACTTCCAGTGCATCCGCAATATCGAAGAACACATCCAGCGTGAAGTTGTGTGCCGTTCCGGGCGCTTCGATGACGCTCAGAAGTGAACGGCTGACACCAGCTTTCTCCGCCAGCTTTTCCTGCGACATTCCACGCAGCTTGCGGAGGGTGACGATGGCAATGCCGATTTGGATAAAGCGGTCATTGTTTTTGAACGAAACAGTTTTACTCATGCGGAATGTCCTTGCCTTTCGTGGTATGGGTAAATTATACTGTTTCTCCACACCACTTTCTGTCTGAAATAGAAAGCGTTTGACACGAGATGGTGACAATAGTATAATCTAAAACAATCAAATGCTTTCCTAATAAGACAAAGATATATTGTTGCAGACAAGGTGAACGATGGAAATGGACAAACCGATACGCTGTGCGATTATCGGGCAGCATCCTATGCGCTTTCCGTGGGGCTTCGATGAAGAAGATGAGTCCTGCGGCAAAATGAAGATGGAACTGGCGCAGCAGATCATGGTGCTGCGCCAGAATGGTGTGTCGCAGTTCCTTGTGGCCTGTGACTGCGGTGTGGGACTGTACGCCGCTGAGATCGTCAACGGTCTGCGGGCAACGACCGACCATGACCTGATGCTCATTTGCTACACGCCCCATGAGGAGCAGGCGACAAAATGGGCGCCCTATTTGCGGGAACGGTACTTCGATATGCTGACCGCCTGCACCTACCTGTCTGCTGTGTGCGAAGCTGGCGCACCGGGCGCGCAGCTCCAAGCCTACAAGAAGATCATCGACCTCGCCGATGTGGTGCTGTGCGTCTACGATACGGACATACCGGCCACAAGCAGTGCAGAGGATAGAGCGTTGGCCTACGCAGAGGGGCAGCACAAGTCGCTGGTGCTGCTGCATCCGACAGAACTGACCACAAAACAGATCTCCGCTGCCCATGACGCGAGATGACAAAGATCATGCCGTGTGCTATACTGTCGGCATTGAGCCAAGGAGGTGTCTGAGATGCCGTTCCAATACCATATCCGCGAAATGACGGCGGAAACAAGTGCAGAGGATTTCGTGATGCACTTTGTCCATGTGGAGAAGTTCCTGCCCTTCTGCCAGCAGTGCAGCAGCTACAATACCCGCTGGACGTGCCCGCCTTTCGATTTTGACCCCATGACCATTTGGCAGAGCTACAGGGGACTACGGCTGTATGCCCGCATCTTACAGGCGGATATGCCGGAGCAGCCTCTGGACGTGGCAGTGGCGGCGCTGAAGCAGGAAAAGCGTCTGTATCGTGAATTGCTCCAGCGGTGGGAGCAGGAAACGCCGGAGAGTCAGATGCTGCTGGCGGGCACCTGCGACCAGTGCGAGACGTGCGAAAAGGTACAGGGACATCCCTGCGGCAGACCGGAGCTGCTGCGCTACTCCATCGAGGCGCTGGGCGGCGATGTGGAGGGCTGTTTGCAGCACTACTTCCACCTGCCCATGCTGTGGGGCAGGGATGGCAAAGCGCCGGACTACTTTGTGTTGGTGGGCGGCCTGCTCACTAAGTGACAACGAAAAATGACGGGTGTATCAGTCGATACACCCGTCATTTTTTCTCATTCTTCTTCGCGGTGTTGGCGGCGGCGCGGGCCTTGTCGCGGTTCTTGCGTTGAGCGACGAGATCGGCCTTGGCCTGCCGTTTCGCTTTTCGTTCCTGCAAGAGCTGCACCTCCTGCCGCTGGTACTCCTGCTCGTAGCGGGGATAGTGATGCTCCCGCGGCGGCTTGTACTGTGAAGGCAGCTCTGCGGCCTTCAGCGCCGCAGACCAGTTACCGAAGCGCTGGGCGATGTACGCACCACCCACGACCTCGCAGGGTGCGGGCGTATAGGATGCATCGACACATTGCCGCACATAGGCGATGAGGTCGGCGTCGCTGGCGGTTTCGTATTCTATCGCAAAAGCCTCGTCCTGCGCTTGCAGGGCTTCAATGGTGCGTTTGACGATCTGCTGGTGCAGCAGGTTATCACCGTTGACCTGTGGCATTTTTGTGTCCCTCCTGGGCATAATAAACTCAGCCAGATGGAGCGACATCCTTCGTAAATCAGCATCATTCAGGAAAGCATTTTTCGCCACCGGCTATGGTAAAACGATAGCATTTGCGGGGCGGGAAGTCAAGTATGGCATCGGTGTCAGGGCGAAAACAGCCGCTGGAGACCGAAACGGGAGGTATATCCGCCGAGCCTTTCCGCGATGATGGATGATAAAAAGGGTGTTCGCCGTCAAAAATCGCGTCAGGAGGAGTACGAAATGGCACGCAGAGGGGAGAACATCTATAAGCGCGGAGATGGCCGCTGGGAGGGCCGCTATATCCGAGGTCGGACGCCGGAGGGACGGGCGCAGTACGGCTACGTCTATGCCGCCACTTACAGCGCTTGCCGGGAAAAGCGGCGGCAGCGTCTGCGGGAGCTGCCCCGTGAGATCACGCCAAGCAATAACATGACATTGCCGGAGGCTGTGGAGCTATTTTTCGTGGAACGGGAACAGAAACGGAAGCTGAAGGAGTCCACCGTCAGCCGGTATCGGTATGTGGTACGGCAGTATATCCAGCCGCAGCTGGGCGCTGCGCCGCTGTATGCGCTGACGGAGCAGCGGGTAGCGGATTTTTACCGGAAGCTCCAGGAGCAGGGCCTGTCGGCCAAAAGTACACGGGATGTTGGCGTACTGCTGCGAGCCATTCTGCGGATGGCGGCCAAGCAGGGGTGCTTCTGCACGGGCCTGAACGCCGAACTGCCGGTATACAAGAAGCGGCAGGTGGAGATATTCACCGAGCCGGAGATCGTACAGCTGGCACATCATATCATGGACGAGCCGAATCTGACCGGCCTTGGTGTTCTATTGACGCTGAACAGCGGCCTTCGTCTGGGAGAGCTGTGTGCGCTGCGTTGGTCGGACATCGACCTCCATGCAGGCTTTCTACGTGTAGAACGCGAGGTGCAGCGGCTCTATGAAAAAGGACACACGAGGCTTGTCGTACGGCCGCCCAAGAGCGAGTCTTCCTGCCGCAGGATACCGCTTCCAGCAGATATGCTGTCCCTGTTGGCGACGTACAAGCCCAAGCACACAGGTGATACCTGCTTGTTGACGGGCACTTCCATACTGCCGGAACCGCGTACTATGCAGAACCGATATAGGTCGCTGTTGAAACGAGCGGGCGTCCCGTATCGAAATTTCCATGCCCTGCGGCACACCTACGCCACACGCTGCATCGAGCAGAATGTGGATGTCAAAAGCGTCAGCGAGATGCTGGGCCACAGCGACGTGCGGATCACGCTGCAAACCTATGTCCATGTTTCTCTGCGCCACAAGCAGCAGGCGGTGCAGAGCATCTGTTTTCTTCCCATTTGCGGCGGGGACTTTGCGCCGTCAGAAATTCCGTCAGGCAAAGAAAAAGCCGCTGTGCGGCAAGGCGCAGCGGCGCAGGTTTCCTAAATGATGCTGATTTACGAAAAAAGCTGTGCCGTCCGCGCAATAGAATACCCAAAAAACGGCAGGTGTGCAATCCGCGCACCTGCCTTCACTTATGTGGAGACAGAGGTCAGGCTCTATGCCGTACCACAATTTACAGATAGGCACTTGACCTCCTGTGACGGCTGTATCTATAATTGTTATACGGCGGCGTGAATGTGGGAAGCCGCAGGGCAAAAACTCTAAGAAGGAGGCGGAGAAGATGAAACAGCGGACTTATATTGCCATCGACCTCAAGAGCTTCTACGCCTCCGTGGAATGCAGGGAACGGGGCTTAGACCCCATGGACACCAACCTCGTGGTCGCGGATGAGAGCCGGACGGATAAGACCATCTGCCTTGCCGTCACGCCCTCCCTCAAGAGCTATGGCATCCCTGGCCGCGCACGGCTGTTTGAGGTCAAGCAGCACGTCAGAGAGGCAAATGCCAAGCGCCAGCATGATGCGTCGGGACGCAAGCTAAATGGCTCATCGCATTTCTATTCCGAACTGCAATCTGATCCTTCTCTTGCCGTTGACTTCATCGTTGCACCGCCACGCATGGCGCTCTACATGGAGGTCAGCACACAGATCTATCAGATATACCTCAAATATATTGCTCCAGAGGACATCGTGGTCTATTCCATCGACGAGGTGTTCATGGATGTGACGAACTATTTAGACACCTATAAGCTGACACCTCATGACCTGGCCATGAAGATCATCCTTGATGTGCTTGCAACCACCGGCATCACGGCGACGGCAGGCATCGGCACGAACCTTTTTCTCAGCAAGGTGGCCATGGACATCGTGGCGAAGCATATCCCCGCAGACAAGAACGGCGTCCGCATCGCGGAACTGGATGAGATGAAATTCCGGCGCGAACTGTGGGCGCATCGACCTCTTACGGACTTCTGGCGTGTAGGCAGAGGCATTGCCCAAAAACTTGAGAAGAACGGGATGTTCACGATGGGTGATGTCGCCCTTTGCTCGGAACGGAATGAAGACCTGCTCTACAAGCTGTTCGGAAAGAACGCGGAACTTCTCATCGACCATGCGTGGGGCTGGGAGCCGACGACCATCGCGGCGATCAAGGCATATCGCCCCAGTACAAACAGCATCAGCTCCGGGCAGGTACTGCACTGTCCCTATGACGCCGAGAAGGCAAAGCTCGTCATCCGCGAGATGACAGACCTGCTTGTGCTGGACTTGGTGGACAAAGGACTTGTCACCGATCAGATCGTCCTTACGGTAGGCTATGACATCGACAACCTGACTGACCCGTCACGGCGGGCAAAGTACCACGGCGTGATCGAAACAGATCGCTATGGACGGCAGATTCCGAAGCAGGCTCATGGTTCTATCAACCTTGACGGACACACATCCTCTACACGCAAAATAATGTGTGCAGTGACGGAGCTGTATGACCGAATCGTGGACAAGAGCCTGCTTGTCCGCCGTATGTATGTTGTGGCCAACCACGTCCTGCCGGAAGCGGATGCACCGCAGAAGAATGGCGGCGCCGTCCAGCTCGACCTTTTTACGGATTATGCCGCGGAAGCAGAAAAACAGAAAGCCGAGGATGCTGCTATGGAGCGTGAACGGAAGATACAGGCGGCTACCCTTGCCATCAAGAAGAAATACGGAAAGAACGCCATCCTCAAGGGGATGAACCTTGAAGAGGGTGCGACTGCCAAAGACCGCAATGCCCAGATCGGCGGGCATAAGGCATAAAGTAAATCGAATTTGTGGAGGTGGGAGATGAAGAATGCACACAAGCAGAAAATATGACGAGATCATTGACCTTCCGCACCATGTCTCTAAAACCCGTCCGCAGATGCCCATGTCGGATCGTGCGGCACAGTTTTCGCCCTTTGCCGCCCTCACCGGCTACGACGCTGCCGTCAAAGAAACCGGGCGGCTGACCGACGAGAAGATAGAGCTGGACGAGGAAAGTCTGACCGCATTGAATGTGCGGTATCAGATGCTCACGGATGCTCTGGAGAAAAGGCCGGAGGTCAGGATCACCTATTTCGAGCCCGACGAAAGGAAGGCTGGCGGCGCGTATGTGACCACAGTCGGAGCAGTCAGAAAGATAGATGACTTCGAGCAGACAATTATCATGCAGGACGGGACAAGGATACCGATGGATGATGTTCTGTCGCTTGAGGGCAAGTTGTTTTCTGTACTCGAATAAGGAGGCAAAACCACCGGACGCGCCGGTGGCGAAGTGAATAAAAACAACACCGGCGGCGTTACCCACACGCTGCCGGTGTTGCTTTTGAGGTGGTGTTCCTCATGGAAAAGAAAAGTAAAAGTACGGTCTGGATGAACCGTGGCTTCATCATAGCAGGTAGAATAGTGTTTGTGAAGCGCATCTTTGTTCTTGAAAACATGAGGACTTGTATAGTATAATGCTCCTCGAAATGAGGTGCGTCATGAGTATTTCCAAATATCAGGTATTTCTGAAAACGGTCTCCTGCGGCAGCTTCTCCAAGGCGGCGGAGGCTATGAACTTCACCCAGTCCGGCATCAGCCACGCCATCAACTCGCTGGAAAACGAGCTGGGCGTGAAGCTGTTGAGCCGCAACCGCGGCGGCGTGGTGCTGACGGCGGACGGACGGGCGGTGCTGCCCAAAATTGAGAAGCTGTGCGCCGCCCACCATTCCCTGATGCAGACGGTGGAGGGCTTGAAGGATATGGACAGCGGCCTTGTGAAGATCGCCACCTTCTCCAGTGTGTCCGCCCAGTGGCTGCCACGCATCCTCAAGAGCTTCGGTAAGGTGTACCCTAACATCGAGTTCGAGGTGGTCACCGGCGACTTCTACGACCAGATCGAGGGCTGGATCGTCAACGGCACGGTGGACTGCGGTTTCCTGCGGCTGCCGTCGGTGAAGCGCTTGCAAACCTACGCCCTGCATCGGGACGAATTGCAGGTCATCGTCCCCTGTGACCATCCCTACGCCGACCGCGACCCGTTCCCTGTGTCGGCGCTGGCAGAGGAACCCTTCATCCAGCTGGAGGAGGGCGACGATTACGAGATCATGGCGGCCTTCGACGAGATGGGCATCCGCCCCAACGTGAAGTACATCGCCCGGGAGGATCGGACCATCCTCGCCATGGTGTCGGAGGGGTTGGGCATCAGCCTGCTGCCGGAGCTGATGGTGCGCCACAGCCCCACGCCCATCAAGGTCTGTCATGCGCCCCTGCATTTCTACCGTACCATCGGCATCGGTGTCAAGGACAAGAAGGCTCTTTCCAACTCCACCCGTCTGTTCGTGGACTATGTGCGGACGTGGGTAGCGGAGAACGGGAATACATAAACGTTCAACTTTCGCTAAAAAAGCATGAGAACACGTCATGTAATACAGACAAGAACGCAGTTCCCATACGGCTTTGCGGAAACGAACAAACGACGCCGCAAAAATGTATCCTTCCGCGAAACAAATACCCTCTTGCAAAACGGTGGGGTGTTCATCATAATAGCACCCGTAGCCCCCGAAAAGTGAATAGGCTTACCGGTCTGAAACGCTGCGGCGTTTTGGTGAAAGTTGGAATGTGGGTCAAAGTCCCCGCGAACAGGTCACTGTGAGGCTCCTCTGAGGCAGGAGATAAGTCAGGTCGCGCCGGTAAGCGTCACAATGCACACGCCTGAAACCGAGCTGCATGAACGGGGGCTTCGCGCCCGTTTACACGAGAGAAGCGTCGGCATTTGCCGGCGCTTTTTGCATGAAGTCAGGGCACCTATGGGGGACGGAAAGGTGCTTGAAAAAATGGGAGAACGCAGGAAATACGTCCGCAGGGACGCCACGGTGGGACGGTTGTCCGCTATCTTTTTAGAGGATATGGTTGGGAGCGTAAAGCCCTCCACGCTGGCGTGCTACCGCCGCAACATCCAATGCCACATCCTTCCAGCGCTGGGAGCGCGCGTGGCGGCGGAGGTGACGGCGGAGGAGGTCAACGACTTCATCCAGCAGTTACAGGAGGACTATTCGCCCAAGCTGGTGCGAGAAATCGGTGGCCTTCTGCTGCGGATCGTGGGCATGGCCGGTGTGGGCTACGGCGAGGATGTGACGCTGCCGAAGGTGCGGCAGAAGGCCGTGGAGGTGTTCACCGAGCCGGAACTGAAGCAGATGGGACAGGTCATTCTGCGCCGTCCGGACAGGACGGGACTTGGCGTGCTGCTGACAGCCTACACCGGGTTGCGGCTGGGAGAGCTGTGCGGCCTGCAATGGCAGGACGTGGACGTCGGCGCGGGACTGCTGCACATCCAGCGGACGGTGGAGCGCATCGCGCAGATAGGCGGCGGGACGTGCCTGACGGTGCAGCCACCGAAAACGGAAAATTCCGAACGCTGGATACCCATTCCGAAAGAGATGCTGCGAATGCTGAAGCCAGAGACAAAGCAGCCGGACAGCTACCTGCTGACCGGCGGGGAGATCGTACCCGACCCGCGGGCGATGCAATACCGCTATAAGGTGTTGTTGGAGCGCTGCGGTGTGCGGTATCGGAATTTCCATTGCCTGCGGCACAGCTACGCCACGCGGTGTGTGGAGCGCGGGGTGGACGTGAAAAGCGTCAGTGAGCTGCTGGGCCACGCTGATGTCCGCACCACCCTGCGGCTGTACGTCCACTCGTCTATGGACTACAAGCGCAGGGCCGTGGAGGGGATAGGCTTCCTCAAAGGAATAACGTAAAAAGGACGCCGAAAGGCGTCCTTTTTCCTATCCAAAAAATGGCACAAAAATTTTCGCAAAGTAACATACTTTGCGAAAACTTTCCAATTTCAACCGAATAACAGTATATACCAGCCGTTTTTCCGTGTCAACAACGAGTTCTAATTTTCGACTTTTTTCTGGTGTAAAGCTGGAATGCCTTGCAGCGCAAGGCGTTCCGCGCTTTTTCGCAAAGTATGTTACTTTGCGAAAAAACAGTTCAAAAGAACCGAGAATTTCATACAGCTGAGTTCTGTGACGTCGTGTGGCTGTGCGTTGTAAAGACGTTTTTTCGTCAGGGTACAGCCTTAAAGGAACATGGATAACCAAACCCACCGCGGACGGCACTGTGAGCGCAAGGAAATGACCGAAACGGCCTTGAGCCGCTGGGCAATACCCGCCATTGGGACGCGAGTCCTGAGAAGGTAGGTCGTGTACGAGGGAGAGATCCCGTGGCGCGAGGGCAGTAGAATTACACGAAGGAGAACTTGTTTGCAGCGGCGCTTCTTCGTTGTGACGAGGGTAGGAGTGTACGCTGACGAGATTCGTCAGCGTTTTTTCTTACCGCCACATCACCATAGGGAGGAGTATGTCCATGAGCCATTTCAACCCCAACCAGCATTTTGATGTTGAGAACTGGCGCGAACAGAAGATCGCCCAGCGCACCAAGGACGCGCTGGCGGCGCGGGACGCGGCGTTTGCCGAAAAGCACGCCGAGACACCCTTACGGGAGTTGGCCCAGTATCTGGCCCGGTGTGCCCGTACCCTGCGCCACAGCCCAGCACCCTGTGAGGTGGACGGCGGCACGTTTATCGAACAACGCTTCGGAAGCTGGGACGCAGCTATGCGTGCGGCCTGTCTGCCGCCCGCACGGACGATGAAGCTGAACAGCACGGCCCGCTACCGCAAGGAGCGGGCGATACAGGAGCCGCTGTTTCTGGCGGAGCGCAAGGAGAAGAAGCGCCAGAAGCAGATCGAGAAGAACCTGCGGCAGGGCCAGCTGGCCCACGAAAAGGCCATGAAGCGCCGTGCAAAACGGGCAGCAGCCGAGGCTAAGCAAGCTGCCGCCGAAAAAGACACCAACCTTTGTCAAGCCGAGATGACCTGAACGGAGGTCATCAGCTTTCCATAAGGGGGGACGGGGTCTAAGCCGCCCCGTCCCCTCTTCCTCAAAAATCCAGGGCGCATAGCCTTTTCATATACAGAAAAAATCGCAAGGAGGAACAAATGATGAAGAAACGGATCGTTTCGCTGCTGTTGGCGTTTGTGATGACGTTCAGCCTGCTGCCGACGATGGCATGGGCTGCGGATAACGATTGTAGCGCCGCCGATGACGGCAGCGTCACTTGGCCGTATGATGCCGACACCACGACCCTGACCATCAGCGATAAAGGCGCGATGAAGGATTATGCGAACGTTAGTAGTACGCCGTGGAATGCTTACAAAGCTAGTGTAAGTGTAAATCAGGAGACTGTAGCAGTAACGGGGGTCAGCCTTAACGCAGAGGAATTGAATCTGACGGTAGGGGGAAATCCTGTAACTCTGGTAGCTACTGTAGAGCCTGAAAATGCGGCAGATAAGACTGTCGCCTGGAGTTCTTCTGCGGAAAATGTAGCTACAGTAGAGAACGGCGTAGTGACTCCTCTTGCGGAGGGGACCGCAATAATTACAGCTACAGCAGGTGATTTCTCCGCCGAGTGCACGGTTACGGTTGCTGCTGCCAAAGTGGCAGTGACCGGTGTCGCGCTGGACCAGCATGAACTCACATTGAATGTGAAAGAAACTGGGACGTTGAAGGCAACTTTGGTTCCTGAAAATGCTACAAACAAGGCGCTGACCTGGAGCTCTAGTGCGGAAGCTGTGGCTACCGTCGAAGATGGTGTTGTAACAGCCGTAGCTATGGGTACGACTACCATTACAGTTGCTACTGAGGATGGCGGCTTCACGGATTCTTGTACGGTTACTGTATGGGGAACTTGCGGTACGAATGTTACCTGGTTTTATAATACCACGAGTAAGACTCTGAAAATTGCAGGCAGCGGAGCAATTGCGGATTATGCAAGGGCGATGCAGCAACCATGGAAGTCATATTTGAGAAAGGCTACCACTGTTGAACTGGGCGAGGATATTACGCGTATTGGTAAGTTCGCCTTTGCGGGATGCGCTGCGTTGACTTCAATTACAATTCCGGACAATAGCAAACTGAAAGAAATTGGCACAAGCGCTTTTATGCAAACAAGCAAGTTGAAGTCTATAAGCTTGCCGAATACATTGACGCATATTGACGACACCAATATAGCCAGTAAGGAAATCCATTTTCGTGGAACTGCTTCTCAGTGGGAAAGCCTGAGTTACACGGGGAAAGGGAAAGTATATGTCCTGGATGAGAATGGCCGGGAGACAGAATATGTCCCAGATCCTTATAATGGTAAGTGCGGGGATAATGCAACATGGCATTTTGCCCCTGATACAGGTGTGCTGACTATTAGTGGTACTGGTGAAATAAAAAACTATACTGCTACAGCACCCGCACCATGGGATCAATATAAAGAAAAAATAACTAAAGCCGTTGTAGAGAATGGAATTACTTCTGTTGGAAATTATGCTTTTGCCTCCCATCGTGCGCTTAAAACAGTAGAGTTGGCGGGGAGCATTACTAAGATTGGTGACAATGCATTTCAGAATGCAGAGATGCTGTCGGCTATCGATTTGAAGCATGTAACCAGTGTTGGCCAATATGCATTTGAAAGATGCGTTGCGCTGACTTCGCTGGACTTAGGCGCGGCTTTGACGATTGGACGCAATGCATTTTATGAGTGTACGGCACTGGAAAATGTGGTGCTCGGTAATGAAAAAACGACGCTCTCCTCTATTGGACTCCGTGCTTTTGAAAAGTGCTCCAAGCTGGAGACGGTTACCTTCAAAAATGTAACCAATGTGGGCCAATATGCTTTTAAGGGAACAGCGGTAAAGTCTGTAGATTTAACGAGTGTTACAAAAATTGACGGCAGCGCCTTTGAAAATGCAAAAGGACTGGAGACAGTTACCTTTGGCAAAAACTTAACCAGCCTCGGAGGAGCTGCCTTTGCAAACACGGCAATTAAGGAAATATCAATTCCTGGAAAAGTGACAACTTGGGGGAATGGAAGCTTTAGCAATTGCCATAAATTGACAAAAGTGGAAATTCAGGAAGGAATTAATACCATTCCTAAGTATACCTTCCAAGGAAGCGAAGAGCTGTGTGAGGTCACCCTTCCTGTAACACTTACGCAGGTTGGCGAAGGTGCATTCAACGAGTGTGGAGCGCTGGCAACGGTAAATTATACAGGCACGTGGAGCAATGTGAAAATCCAAAAGGATAATGACCCACTGTTGAAAGCTATCGGCTTTGTAGCTATCACGGGCATCACATTGGATAAGAACACCCTTGAGATGACAGCCGGTGGAGAAACTGCAGCACTGGTCGCGACGGTACTTCCCGAAGATGCCACAAGCAAGGATGTAACGTGGACATCGTCTGCGCCCACGATTGCGACGGTAGCGAATGGCATTGTAACACCTGTAAGTGAGGGCAGCGCAATCATTACAGCTACAGCAGGTGATTTCTCCGCCGAGTGCACGGTTACGGTTGCTGCTGCCAAAGTGGCAGTGACCGGTGTCGCGCTGGACCAGCATGAACTCACATTGAATGTGAAAGAAACTGGGACGTTGAAGGCAACTTTGGTTCCTGAAAATGCTACAAACAAGGCGCTGACCTGGAGCTCTAGTGCGGAAGCTGTGGCTACCGTCGAAGATGGTGTTGTAACAGCCGTAGCTATGGGTACGACTACCATTACAGTTGCTACTGAGGATGGCGGCTTCACGGATTCTTGTACGGTTACTGTTGAGAAAGAAGAAACAGAGATAAGTTTACTGGATTTTTCTTTCAGAATCTGGGGAAGTAAGGCAGACGGATATATTGGGTCGGAGAGTCTAAAAATTGTAGCCGATGGAAATGATGAATACCATTTGATTGCGCCAACATACGCTGTGTTCCCGGCAGGAACAGCAAAACTTCTTATTTCCGCGCCGGAAGACCTTAAGGAAGAATATACGGTTACTTACACATCATGGAATAACCAAGATTCCGAATACTGTTATGGAGAAAAAACAGTAACTTCGTTATCAGGAGCGGTTACTGTCGAAGATTACTATAACAGATGGGGAAATTTTGCCGGAAGAGCAGAGTTCTCCGATTTTGTGATTCGTATTGGAGGAGAAAAGAAAGAATACAAAATTGTTCTCTCACTTTATAATGATCTTCAAAGGCTTTGGGTATATCCCTCAGCATCTAGTTCCACATCATATTTGCCCCTTACGAGAATCGATGAGGATACATTCTCGGCTACTGTTATTCGAGGAACTGAATATACGATCCTAGCACGCGGCGGTTGTTCAGATCCGCTCGATCCTGTGACGGGTAAAGGAATTACTCCGAGTGTTACTACAATTTCTGAAGTTGATGGACAGGCAGAATCCCAGGGCGATAGTTATATGGCGACATTAAAGTACACCCCTGGTGAAGAAACTGAGAAAACCTTCCTAATCCGGATTACCAATAGTACTTCCGCTGTGCAGATTGCAGAAAAAACTTACACTCTAAAGCTAAAGGTAAAAGCACCCGAAACGTCACTAGCTTTTGAAAAATATACTGCGGTACTGAATGGTACGGAGGTTAATTTTGAAAGTGCAGGGTGGAGTATTCCCCAAATTACGCAATATGATGATTTCAAAATAACGGTTCATCTTAAAAATGCCGGGGAAGATGCGTTGTATGCGTGGACATCTGGTGTTGGACAGAATACGACTCCGGTTGGAGAAAATAGTGCAACGCTGACAGTAGATACTTCATCAGTAGCTGTAAAAGATTATTTCTTCCGTTGTACTGTTACTAGCAATGGACAATCTATTACAACAGGGTATATTCGAGTAAAAAAGGTCAATGTTCTTAGTGTTCCTACACCTGTAATCGTTACGCAGCCTGTTGGGGCAGAATATAATATTGGACAAACGGCTACAGTCTTAAAATTGGAGTTAGACAACAAAAAACAATTGCTTGCTCGCTATCAGTGGTATGTCAGCGAAGAACCTGATATTGCCACAGCAAAACTGATTGATGGGGCAAACGACTATTATTACTTGCCTCCGATTGCCGAAGAAGGAACACGTTATTATTGCTGTGAGGTCTATTACATTGTCAAGGATATGCCTGGAGACAAGGTAGTATCTGATTTTGCAAAGATTACAGTCAATAATAATGACGTGCCGTTCCCTGGCATGGGAACGGCAGCACAACCGTACATTCTTTCGTCGGAAGCGGATCTAGCTGTGCTTCGTGAGAAGGCTGTGCAGGGATACAGCTTTAAGGGAATGCATTTTCAGTTTGCGAATGACATTTCTCTTTCGAAAAGTTGGATTCCTATTGGAACCACCAAAGACGGTAGCGAAAATACCTTCAATGGAAAAAATATTTATCCGTTCTCTGGGGTGCTGGACGGTAATGGGTACACAGTTACTATTGCACCGGAAGGAAAGCCTCTATTTAATTATGTCCGGGAAGCTACCGTTAAAAATCTGAACATTAAGGGTGAGAAGATTGATGGATATGGTTTGGTCGACCATTATGTAGTCGATTATGGCGATTCGGGTATCTATAACTCTAGCACTGTGCCAGAGACAATTAACATTGTCAACTGCCACATTCTTGCGGGAACCTCCATCAAAAATTCTGGCTTCCTTGGCGGTTATGCGTCGGGTATAAATATTGTCCGTATTACAGACTGCTCTGTGGCTGCTGGTGTCATTATCGGCTATGGGATGACAGAAGAAGCGACAGGTTCTCTTGCGGGAAAGTTCAATGGGTTTGTAGACAATTGTACCAGCGCAGCAACTGTACAGGGGTCGATAATTGCTGGTGGTTTGGTTGGTTGTAAGGGACAGTCTATGGGGCCTTGTACCATCACGAACAGTTCGTTTACCGGAACTGTCAGCTCAAAAAAGGATGCGGGAGGCATCCTGGGTGGTGGATACCATGCAGGTTCTGCTCCAAATTCTCCGTGTGTCATCATCTCTGACTGCCGTGTTACTGGTGAAGTAACTGGTACCACATCTGTTGGTGGTATCTTGGGTGCGGAAGGAAAATATATTACACAGTGCTGGGACAATGGTATAGGTGGCATTCTTAACAACGAATTTACTGGTAAAATTCATGCCAGTGGAAAGAATGTCGGCGCGATTATCGGTTTTATGTGTTCGATGAATATATGCAACCGAATTAGCAATAATTACTATGCCATTGATTGTGGTGCAGAGCGGGGCATAGGATTTGTAAAATATGTAGACACGAGTTGTGAAAACCATGAGACACAAAGTGGAACTATTTACTTTGACACTTCGCGGGAGCTTCCTGACATTGCTGGTGTGGGCACTAAGAACCTTAATAGAACGGATGACCCACTTGGAGCGGATAAAGAAAAGCTCTGCTATACGGAAAAACGGACAAAAGCCTATGTAACTGAGTTGATTATCTCTGGTACATACAAAACAGAGTATCAGACGGGCGAAAAACTTGATACAAATGGTATTGTTCTCACTGCCAAGTGGAGCGACGGTACAACTACCACTCCTTCTGTGAATGACGCAACGATTACTGGATTCGACAGCACAGAAGCAGGCAAGATTTTGGTTACAATTGAATATGAAGGTGCGATGGCTTCTTTCAATGTCGATATTAAACCGAAATCTCAAAAGATAACTGTTTCGGTGACAGTTATGGGCGACAGCCACCATAGTAATCCAAGTGATAATGGTGGTCCCCATGGATTGGCCATGGGAGGGTTATCTACTTGGGCCAGCGAACCCAATATGGAAGCGGACACATCGGAAACGGTATGGGATGTCCTGAAGCGTGTATTCTCGAAGTACAGCATGAGTGTTGACGCAAGTGACAAGAATCAATATAACACTATTTACATTGCGTCTATCAACGGCCTTGGAGAATTTGATAACGGCAAAAACTCCGGCTGGATGTACACCGTCAATGGCACCCATCCCAAAGTGGGCGTAGCGGCCAAATACCTGAAGAACGGAGACACCATCATCCTCCACTACACGGATGACTACACGCTGGAGGCGGCGGACATGGGCCCCGCGCCGGA
>OLZH01000137.1_pt1 | contig 34271 bp, 22 predicted proteins | sample 1673821 | NCBI WGS metagenome assembly OLZH01 (sample SAMEA103958128, study PRJEB25191) | human gut metagenome | reverse complement strand
CTGCATTCTGGGTGATATTTCCTACAATAGCAGGACCGAGTGCTCCGCCGAGGTCACCAGCCATAGCGAGAAGTGCAAACATTGCAGTTCCGCCATTACTGTACATCTTCTGGAGTGCAAGTTTAGAATGGTCAGAAAATTCACTAAATCCAAGTCGATTTTTCCGACCGATGACGCTATCCGCAAGGTCGTTTATATGAGCGTTTCCGAGATTTCGAAGAAGTGGACTGTGCCGGTTCTCGACTGGGGGCTGGCTTACGCTCAGTTCATGATTTACTTTGAGGACAGATCCGCAGCCTAGGATCAATTCGGGGCTCTGCCCCGAACCCCGGAGTTTATCCGCCGGAAGATACCGGTGAAGTAGAAAAAGCAGCGAATTAGCCCCGCTGCTTTTCTACTTCACCGTATATCTTGCAGCTGCGTCGGGGTGCTCTCCGGCGTTGCCCTGTTTTGCTGCATTTTTATCTTTGGTATATTTTTCTGGATTATTCGCGTTTACACAGTTCTTTTTTCAGAACCAAACATATCGGGGCGAACATTATTCTATCCCATTCTCTGCTTTCTTAATTCTAACCGCAAGATACTCTCTTGTGGGCAAATCAATTCTGAAACGTCCCTTAAAACTTCCGACATTCTCAACCGTCATGTTCCATGTGTCTATAATGTCGACGGTGTATATATTATTATCGTCAATATGATAATATCTGAATCCCGGACGCGAAATCCCGTAATAAAACAGGTGATAACCGGTTTCATCAGCTAGATTTTCATCTTCCGGAACCACACATATCTCGTCCCATTCCATGCTTTTGGGTCGCAATCCGCCGTCCGGAGCTTCCTCAAGTATTTTTCGCATAAAAGCTATTCTTTCCGGGCTGTCACCTTTAAGCTTTCCGCCATGAGACCACCATATCGCCTTATCGTCTATGTAGGTTTCGCCATGACCACCGTAGCCGCCGCGGCAAAGTGCTTCCCAGAACCTCCGAACAAGCTCTTGCGGCGAAATATTCCCCCACGCATACTGAATATTTCCCTCGTATAGCATTTCGTCAATTACTATCGGTTTGCCATAGCTTTTTCTCCACTCGGATGTTCCCTCCGGAGAACGCTGAATGCTGCAGTGCGTTATCCATGACTTTGTATGATCGTAAAACTGATTACCGTTATGTATTGATCGCAGGTGATCATACGGGTCGCTTTCTACGATTATCTGCGCATATCGTTCCCAGTCCTCAATGCTCTTGTTTTTTATCAGGTCATATTCATTAGCAAATGACCACCATACATTTCTGAAAGCCGAAAACCTTGCCGCCGTGTATTTCAGATAAAGTTCGTTGTACTCCGGTGTCATTGTTGAGAAGCCCCAGCGGTCATACGGGTGAAAGAGGATAATATCTGCCTCAATACCCAGCTTTTGAAGCTCGCTGATACAGTATTCAATATGCTGAAAATGCTTGGGGTTAAACCTCTCAAAATCCCAGTTGTTGCCCTTGGAGTCCGGAGTGTAGCCCCACACATTGTCCTCTGTGATAGCACTTCCGTCAACCGGAGTACCCTCGTATGGATAGGAGCGAGGCTCACGTGAATTGTAGCAGTAGCTTTTAGGAAATACGCAGAAACGTATCTTGTTGAACGGGGAATTTCTCAGAGTTTCAAGAGTTTGCGCGATAAGGTCATCGCTTTGCAGATTCCATACATAACAGGTCGTGCCGACAGGATAATAAGGTGTTCCGTCGGAATACTGAAAATGATATTTGTTATGTACCTTTACGCAGCCGTGATTGTTTTCCGACGGCGGCGTGACAGAAAAAGTTCCTTCGTATTTACTGTCAGAAAAATTCCCGCAGACCGTAAAATGGTATTCTTCCTCAAACGATGGCATGAATCTTACTTTGTATATTCCGTTCCCATCGTAAAAACCATTTACGGTTTTGCGCTCGGAATCGCTTTCAAATAGCGCAGTGATACTGCGTTCCAGGAATGGGTTGCCAGCGGTGGTTCCCTCGGAGCAAAACTCGAAAACGCCCCATTTTTCAACTGATTTTGTATAATTCATAATGGTTCCTCCAATGCCTTTACACATAAACCGACGGATCACTGCGCTGGTGGAATCCGTCGGTTTAGATTTTGAATATCACAGGGAATCTGATTTATGGCGCTGAATAAGTGAATGTTATTTCCGGCGTCGAAAGTATCTCATTGTCTTTGACGGAAAGAACAGTCGCGGACAGACCGGAATTGTCGCCATCGGCGTATCTGCCGTCATCGGGGACAGATGTTACCCACTGGTTATAGAGGTTTACTCTCGTGCAGTTACCGCCGCAGTACCGTACTTAAATTATAACACAAAGCCGCTATTTTTCAGTGAAAAAACTCTTTCCTCCCGAAAGAAGAAAAAACAGCAGCCCGAAAAAGAAAAAGCCGCACAAGGTCTGACCCCCTGCGCGGCTGAAACGCATTGAATCTATCAGTTTATTTGAGCAGCTTGTTTTCCACCCTGAAAAAGTCCACGTCGACATAACCTCCCGACTGCTTTGTCGGGAAATTGAATATCGCGTAACGGTATCCCATAAAATGCAGACCGTAATAATTCATTTGCAGCGTGTTTCCTATTTTCGTCCAGTTCTCGCCGTCGAGGCTGTAATAGAAATACGCCTTGTCCGCCGCGTTTTTGAAATCGCAGTCGACCCGCAGATACACTTCGTTTTCCGCTATTTCGACCCTTTCCGTTTCAAATTCCTGTTCAACGTTGTCGTTATCGTCATACCAAACCGTTACGATATATTTTTTCCCGTCCTCGATTTTTACGGCGACATAACCGTATTTTTCTGCGAAGGCGGCAAACCCCGCAACATCGCCCTCTTTCATTTCCGAAACGTCGAGCTTTATATATGCGCCGCATTCCGGTCCGAAGGTTCGCTGCGTAAGGGTGTTTCTCGCATTGGCAACAGTGCCGCAGACATCGACCGTTCTCAGCCTCAGATAGCCTTTCCTCTCGGTGAGCGACCAGAGGCGGTTGTCGGGATTGTGGTTCCATTGCCATTCCAACGCGAGGTTAGAGCCGTTATAATCGCTCTCGCCCGCTTCCTCGGGCGTGTCGGCAAAGCTGTGATAGGATCTCACTATCTGTGAGTTGATAAATTCGTCGCTTGTGACGACGCTCTTTTTCTCGTGACCCGCGAAAGGAATCTTGGCGGTCTTGGGCACCTTTCCGTCAACGCCGACGACCGGCCAGCCGTCCTCCCATGTCATGGTCGACAAAACGGGAGTTCTGCCCACCGCCCCGTGATCCTGAAATACAAAGCAATACCAGTTGCCGTCCTTATCGTCGACGATACCGCCCTGTGCGGCACCGTCATTCCTGAAGTCCATATTATCGTTGATTATCACTTTCATTTCCCACTCGCCGTCGAGCGCTTTGCTTCTGTAACAAAGCTGCGTTCTTCTGCCATGAGGAGGCCATGTTATGATAAAAATATAGTAATATCCGTTCAGCTTATAGACGTGAGAACCCTCGGCAAGGCAGCCCTTGACAAGTCCCGCGTCGTTGATGAGTTTTCTCTTGGTTCCGGGCTTGACCGCGCTCAGATCCTTTTCCAGTTCAACGCACCATATCTGTCCGCCGCCGTAGACAAGATACACCTTGCCGTCGTCGTCGAACAAAAGGCTCATATCATGGAAGCACTCGTCAAACACGAACCTGTCCCATTTCCCGTTTTCTATATCGTCGGTATGATAGATATAAGTTTTTCCGGTGGAGAAGGAAGTGAAGCCGGCGTAATACACACCGTCGTTATATCTGAGGGTAGTCGCCCACTGACCCTTGCCGTAATTGTTTTCCCCGTTTCTTAAGGCAAGATTATCCCTGTCGTCCAGTGTATCAAAAACGTAATTTACCGTTTCCCAGTTTACAAGGTCGTAGGATTTCATTATGGGACATCCCGGAGACAGGTGCATGGTCGTCGTAACCATATAAAACGTGTCGTCGGCGCGGATTATATCAATATCGGGCACGTCGGCGAAAATAACGGGATTTGTGTAGTTTCCGTTGCCGTCGTCGGTTGAAGTTATCGTGGATTTTATGATATCCTTATCAAGCATTGTGGCGTCCTCCTCTTCTTCGGGCTCGACGGTGACGCACGGTAGCGGATTCGACGTCACGGTGCCCGTGCCCACTTCCGCCGCGCATGCCGTCAGCGTCAATACCGCCGTCAGCGCCGCGGCAAACCGAACAAGTCTTTTCATTTTTTTCTCCTGATTTTCCGTTGCCGCCGTCAGCCGTCAAGCTCAAGACCGCTTACGGTGATATTGTAGGTGATGGATGTGAACGGCGTCTCTTCGCCGTTTATTTTAAGCGCCAGACGATAGTTTATCCATTCTATGTCTGTTTTCGCCGCGAATATTCCGCATTCCTCCGTGCCGTAAATCAGCGATCCGACCTCGGAGCCGCCCCAGCCGTTTTCAAGCCCGTTTTCCGTCGAGCTTGCGGGATCAAGTTCCTTATTTACGGGAATTTCAACCTCTCCGTTTTCGGTTGCCAGCGTCAGCGATCTCACAAGCACCTTATACTTCGCATCGGTATCGGTATTAATAAACCCGAGGTTGACTATGGCGCTGTCCTTGTCAAAAGAAGAGGATTTTATGGAATAGTCCCCGTCCTTCGGAATGTCGAGCATCGCAGAGGGGCTCGGTCCGGGCTCGGTCTGTCCCGAAAATACCAGCGTCTTGTAGGGTATATCGGTGGAGGCTATGCTCTCTTCGGGACGAAGTTGCTCGTCGCCCTTTGAAAACTTCCACGACTTAAGCTCTATATCGGAGCCGGAAAATACGAAATAAACGTTATGGTTTCTTCCGTCAAACTGCGCAAAGCCGTCCGAGCGTATTTTGGTATAATCCGCGCAGTCAAACTCGACGAACGCGGCGGCTTCGGAGGAGATATCGTCAAGACGAACCTCTATCCTTCCCTTGCCCTTGACCTCGGCGATAAACTCTGATGCCCCGTAGCCGAAGTCCGCTCCTCTTACATATATCCACGCGCCGTCGGCGGTGCTTTTTGCGGCAGGATCCGTTACCTTGTCGTATCCGATATCCGCACTGGTGAACATCAGCGCGCCGCTGTTATAGGTATAGGGGTCGACCAGCTTTATCTGCGCTACGCCCTTCTTGCTTGCCGCAGTTATGGGGATATCGCCCGTCGCCTTGTCCATGGGCAGATAGTCTGCCATCATACTGCGGAAGCCCGCTTTTCCTCCCATAAGCTCCTCCAGAAGAAGCGTATGGTGAATGATGTAGTTTACGCCCTTATATTCAATGAAATGAGTGTGGTTGTTAGCCCAGCGAAGTCCTGAGGCCCCGTCGGCGTTCTCTCCCGCATTATAGAAATAGGGTCCTCTGCATTCCCAGCTATCCGCGTCGAGAGGGGTCTTGGTGGTCATATACGCCATGCTGCATGCGGGCGGAACTTCGACCCCCTCGTACTCCTTCCAGCCGGTCTTGTGATCCTGCCAGTCGGTGCAGTATGTATAGTAATATACCCCGTCGATATAGTTCAGCTCGCTCGCCTCAAAAAAGTAGGGAGCGTCAATGGAAACAAATTCGCTGTCAAAGGACAGCATATCCTTTCCCAGCCTTGCTATCTTCGGAATCTTGCTGTGCATAGTGTTGCCGTCCGCCGGTGTGCCTCCGCCGAAGGAGAGCCAGCCTACGCCATTTTCGTCAATGCACACGCCCGGGTCAAAGGGCGCAGGGCAATTCTCCAGCCCAGGCATATTCTGATAAACCAGAGGCTTGCCGAGCGGATCGGTCCACGGTCCCACAGGGTCGGTGGAGGTTATCACACCCACGCCCGCACCGCTGTTTGAGAAGTAAAGGTAAAAATGCGTAAGTCCGTCGTCTTCAACGCGGGAAACTATCGACGGTGCCCACGAGTTATATATCCACGGCGCGATCTCTCCGACCTCTATCCTGCCGTGATATATCCAGTTTACCATATCGTCGGTGGAAAATACCACAAGCGATTTGATATGGGCGTAGTCGTTCTTTGTTCCCTCTTCCGACTGCTGTTGGTCGTTCGTGCCGTAAACGTAAAGCCTTCCGTCATATTCCACCGCGGTGGGATCGGCGCAGAATATGTTCGGCGAGATGGGATTTGCGTTATGCTCGTTTTTGTAGACATTTCCGCTTACCTCGTCGATTATTATTCCGTTGTTAAGGCTGTCGATTATTGTTTCGTTGTCAGGTTTGTCGATTGTTTCCGCTTCACTCACACTGTCTACGCTGTTGGCAGAGCTTTCTGTCTGCACAGATGAATCATCCGAGACGTTCTGCCCGGAACAGCCGGAAACAAGCAGCATAGCCGCTGCACAAATCAAAGCCGTTATCTTCTTGTTCATAGTTACTCCTTTCATTCAGCCTGCCATCTTTCAAGGCAGATGTCCTTGCTTGAAAATGCAAAATATACATTGTGAATTCCTGTTATTTTTGTGGGAAGAACCACAGGAATTTTATCAAATCCATCATTTGCGAGTTCGATCACTCCCAACGGTTCGGCATTCCTGTCATCAAGACGAAGCTCGATAACGCCCATGCCCTTTGCGGTAATGAGCAGCTTTTCTGTGCCCTTGCCGAAATCCACGCCCTTTATGTAAGTCCATGCGCCCCCTGCCAGCGACTTCACAGCCATTTTGCCGGTGGATATCTGTTCGTACCACATATCTGCGCAGGTGAACATCTCCGCACCGCTGTGAGCTTTATACGGGTCGAGCGGCTGAGTCTGCGTGACGCCTTCGCGTGTTGCCTTTGTGACGGGGAATTCCGTATCCGTGTAAGGCAGTAGATCCACACACATACAGCGGAATCCTCCCTTTGTTTTCGTGCGCTCCTGAATGTGAAGTGTGTGGTGAAGAATGTACCTTGTTCCCTTATATTCGATAAGGTGGGTGTGATTGTTGCACCAGTCCATTCCGGAATCACCGGCGTTTAGGAAGAATCCGCCCTTGAACTGCCAGCTTTCCGGGTCAAGGGGAGTTTTGCTCGTCATACAGCCCATGCTGCATATTCCCGGCGCCGGAACGTCCGTTCTGTTCCAGTTTTCTCTTGACTGCCAGTCCGTGCTGTATGTGTAGATAAAAGTTCCGTTTTCGTAGTTCAGCTCGCTTGCCTCAAAGAAATACGGAGCGTCTATCGGAACAAAATCGCTGTCAAACGAAAGCATATCCTTTCCCAGCCGCACTATCTTAGGTATATTTGTGTGCAGCGTATTACTTGCAGGTGGGACACCTCCGCCGAACGCAAGCCAGCCTGTGCCGTTTTCGTCGAGGCATACTCCCGGGTCAAAGGGCGCAGGACAGTTTTCAAGCCCCGGCATATTCTGATAGATTAGCGGCTTTCCGAGAGGGTCGCTCCACGGTCCGAGAGGGTGTTGTGCCGTAAGCACTCCTACACCGCAGCCGCTGTTCGAAAAGTAAAGGTAAAAATGAGTTTTTCCGTCCGCCTCAACTCTGGAAGTTACGGACGGCGCCCATGAATTCACTATCCAAGGCGCTATTTTTGCGATGTCTATGAAGCCATGGTATTCCCAGTTCACCATATCGTCAGTTGACAGCATAACGATGGATTTTATGTGAACATAGTCGTTCTTTCCGTCATCGCCGACTGCCTCGTATTCCTGATGGTCGTTAGTGCCGTAAATATAAAGTCTGCCGTTGTACTCAACGCCTGTCGGGTCGGCGCAGAATACATTCGGCGAAATTGGATTAGCCGTATTTTCCAGCTTGTAGCAATTTTCGCTTATTTTCATTAGCATCACCTCATTGTTTTTGGGCAACACCGCGCAAAGACCATTTATTGGATTTTGTACGCGTCTTGCTTGCATCTTTTCCGTCATATTGCGCAATACACGCACAATCTTTGCGCGGTATTGCCTTTATTTTATTATACACATTGCAATGCAGAAATTCAATAGCATACATTCGTTTAATCCACCTTTTAATCATAATATGCACTTTTGATCTTGACTTAAGTGCGGAATTAAGCTATACTGTAAACGGGGTGATATTATGCGCAGAAGAATAGCGGTCATTACCGCAAGAGCCGACGCGTCCGAACAGCGCGATATACTATACGGAATATCCGAAGCCGCATTCATGAAAGACACCGATGTTGCGGTCTACTCAAACATATACAACCACTGGCAGGACGATGATCTGCTGAATTATGAGAACATAATTTACTCCCTGATTGAGCCGGATTTATTTGACGGCGTTATTGTCACAGCCGAGGCATTCCGGGATATAACAATAATCAACGATACAATCGATAAAATAAGAGCTGCAAAAATCCCCGCCATTGTTATTGACGGGGAGATAGATGGATTTAAGAGTGTTTATTCCGACGATGAAACCGACCTGGAGAAAATGACGGAACATCTGATAACGGTTCACGGTTTCACGGACATCGACATACTGACGGGAAGCAGGGACAACGCCGCTTCGCAAAAGCGTCTGAACGGCTGCAAGCGCGCATTCGGAAAGCACGGAATAAGCCTTGATAATATCAGAGTGTATTACGGGAACTTCTGGAACGATTCCGGCGAGGAACTTGCCCAGCGGTATCTCAGCGGTGAAATTCCGCGACCTCAGGCGGTGATATGCACCAACGATTCCATGGCGTTCGGGTTGTGTGATGTTCTTTCGGAGGCAGGAGTGGATATTCCCGGCGAGCTGACAGTAACGGGCTACGACCTGACCGGCGGCGACCATACCGCAGGAAGAATATATCACTATCCGCTGCTGACGACTTACTGCAGAAACCGCCGTAAAATGGGACGGGACGCTGTGGGTGCTATTCTCGGCGGCAGTCCTGTTCAAGACAATTCCGACAGGTTCGTAAGCGGAAACACCTGCTCCTGCGGCATCTGCCGTTCGCATCTTTTAGATGAGCTTATCGCGGAAAAGATAGACCAGTATCACACCATTATGAGCACCGTGGCACAGTTTTCCGGCAGGCTCACCACATCGCGTACTCTTGAGGAATACACCGGAGCGGTAAGCGAGTTTTTCTACCTGCTGCACGGCGCTGACAGGCTGTTTCTGTGCCTTGACAGCGCATGGAACAGTGAACGTTTCAACGGTGGTGAGTTCCTGTGCTGTGCGATAGGTAACGAGTATTCAGAACCTCCGATAAAGTTCAGCAGCGGCGAAACTCCCGTGCCGTTCATTACGGAGCACGATTCCCCTGCGATTTTCTATGTGAATCCCGTGTGCTTTCAGACAAGGCTTTACGGGTATACGGTGCTGGAATACAACCGCCCGGCGAGCTATGATTTCAGCTTCCGCGACTGGAACAAGACTGTTGCGGATACGCTGGAATTTCTGCGAATGAAGAATGATATCCACTATCTCACGCAATGCCAGCGGCAATCCGCACTGTATGATTCACTGACGGGGTTCTACAATCTTCGTGAATTTGAAAGTATTGTGGAGGAAGCCGGGCATAACTTCTGCATTCAGGCGGTAAAGCTTAGTTTCCCGGACGGCGGAGAATACCTGTTTGGCGAAAACTACCACAGCGATATAATCGCAGAAACAGCGTCAGCAATAAAACGTGTATGCGCTCAGCATGAAATATGCTGCCGGACCGATGACAACACATTTCTTATCCTGTTCAAAAGTGAAAACGGAATGTTTCCTGAGAAACTGAAAATATCGCTCCACAACGAGGTTTATTCACGGCATGATGAACGGCAGGTTATTATCACATACCACAGTTCCGATAACACGCTGGTCGGAGAACTGCGCTCAGCCGTATCGCAGAATGCAGAGCACGATGTCGGTCTGATAAGCGAACGAAGAAGACTTCCGCATTATAACGAGCTTGCCGACATAAGGAACAGGATAATTTCAGTGCCTAATAAGATGCCTAGGCTTTCGGAAGTCAGCAGAAAAATGTGCGTCAGCGAGGGGCATTTCCGCTTGATTTACCGGCAGTGCTTTGATGTAAGTTACAACCGCGACTGCATAAATTCAAGGGTAATGAAAGCCTGCTACTTACTGTATTCTACCGCCATGAGCATTTATGCGACAGCGGTAAGCTGCGGTTACGATGATGAAAAATTCTTCTCACGGCAGTTCAGGCAGGTGACCGGATTTTCTCCGGCAGAATACAGAAAAAAGATACTGCGGTGACGGCAAGAATATTGTGATGATCAATAAACGACAGACCGAGGCGCTGTAAAAAAATAAGACTGCCATCTCAAAAAACGATATGGGAGTCTTTTTTGTGGTATGATTTACTTGAAATGAAAAATCATCCACAAGAACATTATCCGCCATATCAGCTGAGATTCCCGGTAGAAATAGGGCAACACCGCACAAAGCCCATAAATTAGAAATTAAGCAAATATATAATCACTACCGCAAGCATTGGCTCGGGGCATTCTGGGAAGAAAACGGTGTTGAAGTGATACCGACTGTATGCTGGAGCGATGAAAAGTCTTTTGAATGGTGCTTTGACGGTGAGCCTGTCGGCGGTACAGTAGCGGTATCTTCTGTGGGTACGCAGAACAGCAAGACCGCAAAAGCGGCATTTCTGACAGGTTACGAGGCTATGTGCGACAGGCTCAGGTCCGAAGCAATATTGTTTTACGGAAACGTGCCTGAGGAATGTAAAGGGAATATCATGCGGGTAAAGAGGCATAATTGTACGATCATAGACTTGCACGACCGTAGCGTTATTGCGAGCGTCAGCGGAAGTAATATTACAGCCGAGCTTGGAAGCCGGACTCTTTCCAAGGCAATAAGTCAGCACCCACAGGTGCTGAAAAACGGCGTTGTTCTGCACAGCGACCGGGGCTCTCAATATACTTCAAAGGAATTCACCGACTATTGTTCAGCTTACAATGTAACCCAGAGCATGAGCCGTGCCGGTTGCCCTTATGACAACGTTCCGATGGAACGTTACTTCAACACTTTGAAAAGCGAACTCATTTATCAGCATTCATACAGTTGCGAGGATAAATTGTTATCCGACATTGAGAATTATGTTCTGCTTTGGTACAATTCCGTCAGACCTCATTCTTTTAATAACGGTCTTACTCCTTGGCAGAAACGCTTGACTTGATCTTTTGGGGAAGGTGTTACAATTTTGCTTGACAAGAACAATGAAAAAGGAGCGACCGGTTGCGGAACGCCCCTTTTCTTAGGCGACACCGCACAAAATCCGGAAAATGGTCTTTGTGTGGTGTCGCTCTTATATTTCTTATGTAACTTACTTTGCCAGAACAACAGACAGCTTTATTTCTCTCTCGGCTTCGCTAATGTCAGCCGCACCGCCGTCCTCTATAACTACCTGCACCTCGTACAGCTTGTCAGCAGAAAGCTCGGACGGAACTTCGCCGCTCTCGGTCTTTATGCTCCACAGCTCATCGGAAAGCTCGGTCAGCCTGCCGTCCGCACCGTATGCGTATAGACTGAATTCATCCGCGTTGCCTGTCAGACCGTTCATGCGGATGGCTACAGTAGTGCTCGGGTGAACGTTCTCCACCGTAATAGTATTCAGCCAGCCCGAAACAGTCCCCTTCCCGCCGTCGGAAACGAACTCCTCCTGCGAAAGCACGTTTCTGTTCGCATTGTCAAGGTCGACCTGCCTGTACGGCATCTCCGGCAGATATACAAATCTGTCCTGAAGCCTTAAAAGCTCCAGATATCCCGTGGGGCAGTAAAGCGAGTTGCCGCTGTTCCCCGCGTACATTCCTATTGCCATGTTGTTGTAGCCGTATTTCGAAGCAACATCCACGCTGAGAACCGTTTCGCCTGTTTCAAAGTCCAGCACGATGTACTGCCACATCCCTGTTTTGAGATCCTGGACATAGCCGTAAATGTACCCCGTAGCGGTCGAAAGCTTCATCATAGATGTGTCACGCAGGTCGTTTCTGCACCATACGCTCTTCATTTCGTAGCCGCTGTCAGTCTTTATTGTGTCCACGCGCTCAACACCCGGATACAGCATCTTGTTGCCCTTTGTGAGCCAGTTCTTGTCGTAAATGTTTTCGTAGCTCTGTATCGAGGAGTCGTTGTCGGGCTTTGCAAGGTTGGGACTTCCTGCGCCGAACCAGTTGCATACTATCGTGCTTACTGTGCCGCTGCCGTTGTCGTACACTATCGCGGAGTTCTCGATTGATACCTGCATATCGTCGGGAAGCTCATCAATTACGGGCATACTTGCCACCTTTTCGCCCGTTTTCATGTCAAGCGCTATGAGATTCACCGGCTTCTGATTGTCCGTGAACATGACAAGGTCCTTCGTAAGCGACGGAGAGCAGCCGCCTCCCCATGCAAGACCGCCGCCCGTGACAGTATCGCCCTCAGCGCTGTCCTTGGCGCCTACGCTCTCGTAGGGAGTGCTCCACACCTTATTCACGCCGCCGTCTGCGGTGAAGAGATAGCAGTTCTGATTTGTAAGGATGACCGCGCCGTCCTTCGAAGCCGCGATGCCGTTCTCCGCGCCCTCTCCCGCTACAAGCTCATAAACGAAAACCGCCTTGGAAAGGTCCGTGTTGCCGCCCGCGAGTATCTCGTCTATCGCCGCACGTGAAATGTATCCAACCGCGCCCGTCTGCTTCCTGTCGGGATAAATTCTGAACCCGCCCGTCGCAAACCACAGATTTCCGTCATAGTCGAACACGACCGACAGCAGGTTCTGGTCGAGAGTTTTTCCGAGCGCCTTCTCTGCAACAGCCTTTATGTCAATGTCAAGCACCTTCACAAACTCGGGCAGAACGTTTCCGTCATCATCCGTTGTGCGTAGCATGAGAACATGGTTGTTGCTGGTCGGGCAGACTATCCTGTTGCTTTCATCCACAAAGGAATAGGAACTCTGTATCACATACCCGCCGCCGTCATGCTGCTTCGGTGAGAAATAGCCGAGCGTCTGCGAGGTTTCGGCGTTGATGTCGCGGATGGCTATGCCGCCGAGAAGCGGCACCACAGAATGCCCGTATGTATCAAAAAATACTGCCGGCGAAGCGTTGGCGTTCTGCTTTTCATACGAAACGTTCACCTCGGGATAAATTCCTATCGGAAATACATCGTCGCTCGAATCGGTGTTGTAACAGTCGTGGTGGATGTTCGCGTCACCGCTCGCCATGTATGGGTTTTCGTCCACAGCCTTGGCGGTAAGCGGCTTCGGCGTGAGCGCCGTGCTGCCATCAGCGCCTGTTTTGGCGGGTTGAGTGGATTCGGTTCCATCGGGTTTAACTTCGGATTCGGTGATTTTTGTGATTTCCGACTCGGAGATGTTTGAAGATTCCGCCTCGGAGATGCTTGAAGATTCCGCCTCGGAAATATTCCGAGCGTCCGTTCCGTTTTTGATGAGCAGTCCCGTTGTGCAGCAAAGTCCTGCGGCAAGAACCGCAGCGGTCGCTGTAAGCGCGATAGTTGATTTGTTCATAAAATATCCTCCGTAAATTTCGTTTGCGTAATTATAGCATTTTCTGCCTGAGTTTACAATGCTTTCTGCGTGAATACGCACCGAAACTGCGCGAAAATCCCCCCGCACCTTTCAATGCGGGGGGGAAAAATCAGATATTCAGCAGAATGCTCACCCTGAAAATATTGTTCTCTGTTTCGACCGTCATCTGCCCGTGGTATTTGTTTGCAACGCTTCTCACAGAAGCCAGCCCTATGCCTGTGTCCTTTATCTTGTCGGAAAATATGCCGCTGCTGCGGCGGTTTATCTCGCCGTTGTACGGATTTTCCACCACAATGCCTATCATTGCGGGACTTATTTGTCTGCATATCACCGTCACCGTGCGCTGCACCGGCGGGAGCTTGCATACCGCAGCGACGGCGTTTTCTACAAGGTTTCCGAGGGTCATGCACAGATCCGACTGCACGTCGGGCAGCTCCTGCGGAAGCATAAGCCGCCACGCTATCTTCGCCCCGCTCTCCCTCGCGGAAAGGTCGTAATACCCCGCGATGGCGTCCACCGCAGCATTTGCACAGAACATGGTGCGCTCGTCGCCGAGTTCCTTTTCGTACCTGCTTATGTACTGCCGCAGATCCTCCGTCCTGTCCGAACCTGCAAGCCCCGATATCACCCTGATGTGCTGACGGAAATCATGCCGCTGCTGCCTGCTTCGCTCCATATAGCCCCGAAGTTGCTCGTATCTTCGCGATTCGATCGCAAGCAGGCGGTTTTCGCGCTCAAGGCTAATATTCCGCACAAACTCCCGCGCAATGCGGTAAAACAGGAATATCGAAAAGAAAAAAGCGCCGAACGATATCCCCGCAAGCACCACAGATATTCTGAACACGCGGTTTACAAGTATCGTCGCGGGGTCGCTGGGAACTATCATGATATACAGTAGCGTGAACCCCATGGGTATCACCCACACCACACGCCATATATGCTCGTAGCAGAATTTCTCAATAAGCCACCTTACCCATCTCACCGCGACCGCGCAGTACACCGCGCACACCGCCGCCCCGCATACAAGGCATATAAGCGAGGTAGATGCAAGGCACACCGTTTCGGGATCGTCCACCTCGGCGGCAGCGTTCAGTATCACCGACAACATTACGCACACCGACATAAGCAGCGACGCGGTGAAAAATACGAACGCCGTCTTTCCGAGTGATATCCTGTCCTTCAGCCGCAAATAATACAGCACAAAAAACAGCACCGCGGCCGGAATAAGCAAAAGGTTGCTGTCAAGTGAAAATACCGTGCATATCAGCGCCGAAGCGGCGGACACCGCACTTATCGCCGCAAACGCCGAAACTGCCGCAGTAAACGGCTTTTCAAGCATACGAATTATCGGCGCGAAGCACATCGCAGCGGCGGGATACAGCGACGCGAAATCCAAAAAATACCGAATAAAAATCTCGATCCGCATATCAGACCTCGTTTCGCATGGTTCTGAACTGATACTGCGTAAACTCTCCGAAAAGCTTCGTGCGGTCGCGCTGCCTTACGGGGAACACCGCGCCGTCGGACATTTCTATAGCGTCGCTGTCGAAGCGAAGCACCCTGTCCATGTTTACGATAACTCCTCTATTACACAAAAGAAACCGCGGGTCTGCGCACAACTCGTCCTTTATGCCCGAAAACGTCGCGGCACTGCGGTACACCGTGTTTTCCACCGCGATATTTACCGTGTGGTTCTGCGCGGTGACGTATGATATTTTCGAAAACGGCACTCTGAATCCCTGCCGCGATACCATTATTTTAAGCTCCGGCTCACGCCCGCCCGCCTTTTTCACAAGATCGCTGAAAAGCCTGCGTATCCTCTCATCGTCGTAGGATTTCAACAGATAATCAAACGGATGCACCGCGAATGAATCCCACACATACTCCTCCGATGACGTTACGAACACTATCGGTATGTTGCTGTGAGTGCTTCTCAGCTTTTCAGCGGTGGCTATGCCGTCCGTGCCGTCCATGCAGATATCAAGAAAAAATGCGTCGCAGCTTACATCAGCGGCAAGCAGGCTGTCGCCGTTCGCAAAGCAGACGCACTCTATCCCGCACACGCCCTCAGCGGCGTTTTCTATGGCGGATATCAGCCGCTTCATATCGCTCTCGGAATCATCCGCAACGGCTATTCTTAATTTCATACTCTGCCTCCCAACTTTACTTTTATAGGAAGTATATCACTATTTCTGTCGATTTGTCAAGATATGTGAATTGCAACGCGTGCCGATATTGCAAAAAGAACTCCCGTGCATTTTCTTTAACGGAAAAATATTTCCGCACACCAAAAAGTGAGCGGAAATACATATTATCTTCGGTTTGCCCTGAACAGAGCCGCAAAAATCAGCCCTGCCGCTGTTACTCCTGTGCTCACAAGCAGGCTTATCGAGTCCGAGGATTCATTGCCATGGTTACCCGGGGCTTTTCGTCTGTTAAATTCAGCTTGAACAAGTTCCCATTCATCCGGTTCAATAATGGCAAGGTGACTACCCTCGGCATAATACTGCGGAACTTCGCCCTCATTGGGTTTTGTCATTATCTCCGGGAAATCTACCGTAAATGACTTTTAGAGCAATGCGTCGCCCTTGTATTTTTCGTTTGTCAGAATACCGGTAACCGTGGTTTTGCTCCACTTTGCCTTACCGCTAGGTGACGGGATACTCAAACCCTCAAGATATCTGCAAATTCCTGCCTTGGTTTTAATTTGTAAATCAACCGAACAACGGCGGCTTCTTCCTCCGCTACTGCCGGACGCTCCCTTCACCATTTTCATAACCGTGAAAATGCTTATATGCCAAATGTGTCTTACCGTCAGCAAAACTCTTAAGCTGACCCCATGTGATGTTTTCGGAAATGCTCCGGTTTTCCTCCTGCACAAGCGAGGACATAATGGTAATAAGCAGTTCGCCCTTAGCTTGCTTGATTTCTTCGGTTTTTGCTCTGCTGACAGCGAGTGAGCTGTTATCGGTAAGGATAATATTATTGCGATCTACCGAAAAATGGAGCGTGTATTTACAATGTACGATTTATGTACGCGGATATATCCATGAGCCGACAAACCGTTTTCTGTTTCCGATAACGATTTGGTCGTTCTGATATCGGTATCTGTTGTATGTATAACGACCTCATGCCCGTATGCTTCAATATACTATATTTTGTTATACGGCAGAGAAATCAGTTTTCTTTGAAACGTAAACGTAGGCATTGATTCCTTCTACGGTGAAGGTGTCACTTGGAACTTACTTTGGAAATTTACGGCTGAAGTCGATAAACCTCAATTACCGCAACAAACTATTGAAAAAAGCAATAAAATGTATTATAATAAAATAGATTGGAAGAAAAATAAGATTATGAACAGCGGCGAAGGAACAACCGCACAGAGAAAGGAAAATATTTTGAATTTAGAAACACTTATTATCGCCACATTGTTTGAAAACGGCGGGGGAATGTCATTAAAGCAGATAGCAAACAAGAACGATCTGCCGAAAAAATATCTCGACAAGCTGAAAAACACAGCAAAAATAATGATACGTCAGAGAACGATTTTCAAGGCGAAGAGCGATCTGCTCTATATAAGCGATATGCGCACCGTATTCACAGGAAAGGTGGCTACGCTGTCACGCACTTTCGGATTTGTCACAAACCTTACAACAGGTGAGGACTGCTTTGTAAGCGGAGGAAAGCTCAAAGGGGCGGTTCCCGGTGATACAGTCATAGCCCGTGAGGTGGCGGCAAAAACCGAGCAGAGAAGCGCGACTGCCGAGGTACTGGCAGTGCTTGATGTATCAGAAGAACTGTTCGGCGGAGTTATCGTGAAAGAGGGTATGATGCTAAAAGTTCTGCCCGATACTCTCGGCTGTCCCCCTCTTACTATCCTTAAAGTCAAGGAACAGATAAAAGAGGGCGACAAGGTGCTGTTCTCTATAAGAAAGCGCGGAGAACACCACTCGGAGCATATTGTTGATATAGTAAAGGTGCTCGGCTCAAGCGAATATGCTAAATCCGCTACAGAAGCATATCTTATTCAGAACAATATACCCGTTGATTTTTCGGAAGAGGCGCGAGATCAGGCAAAGCAGTATGTCAATGCCGTTATTGACGAGAAGCAGGCGGCTAAAAGACTTGACCTGCGTGACCTGCCAATATTCACTATAGATGGCGCGGATACCAAGGATATAGACGATGCGATAAGCGTTGAACGCATTGACGGCGGATATAAGCTCGGCGTTCATATCGCCGATGTAAGCCACTATGTAACAGAGGGCTCGCCGCTTGATAACGACGCATTTGAAAGAGGCACAAGTGTATATATTGCCGACAAAGTCATACCGATGCTCCCGAAGGAGCTCAGCAACGGCATATGCTCGCTCAATCCCGGAGTGGACAGGCTTGCTTTTTCATGCCTTATGGAGATATCGGACAAGGGCACTGTAAAGAAATACAAGTTTGCAAAGACTGTTATCCGTTCGCGCGTACAGGGTGTGTACAGCGAGGTAAATTCTATCCTTGACGGCACGGCAACAGCTTTGACAAAGAAGAAGTATAAGGAAGTTATAGACTGCATACCGCTTATGAACGAGCTTGCACAGATACTGATAAAGAAACGCAAGGACAGAGGTGCACCCGAGATACAGTCCAGTGAGAGCAAGGTGATATGTGACGAGAACGGAATTTGTATCGATATCAAGCCCAGGGTTCAGGGTGTGTCCGAGGGTATTATTGAGGAATTTATGCTTATGGCGAACAATTCCGCCGCTAAGGTCGGTATGAAAAAGGAGATCCCCTTTGTGTACCGTGTGCATGAAAATCCCCCTGCCGAAAAGATAGAATCACTGAAAACAACTCTTGAGGCGCTCGGCATAAATCCGCTTGGAATAAACGAAAAGGCTGAAGCAAAAAACTTTGCAAAGCTGCTTGAAGAAACTGCGGATGACCCCAGAAACGTAATTATCAACCGCATTGTACTGCGTACTATGGCTAAGGCTAAGTATTCGGAACAGCCTATCGGTCACTTCGGACTTGTAATGAAGGAATACGCACACTTTACTTCCCCGATAAGACGTTACGCCGACCTTTCTATCCACCGTATCCTGAGCGACTATGTTTCAAGAAAGGGCGCGGAAAAGCTTAAGAAGAAATACGGTGAGTTCTCGGTCAAGGCGGCGGCTCAGGCAACAAAGACAGAGCTTTCCGCAGTAGCGGCAGAAAGAAGCTGTGAGGATTTCTATGCGGCTGAATATATGAAAAAGCACATAGGAGAGGAATTTGACGGCATCATTTCGGGCGTTATCGGCAGCGGACTTTTCGTTGAGCTTCCGAATACCGTTGAGGGTAAGATCGATGTGCGTTCATTGTCGGAAAATTATTTTGAAGTAAGAAACGGTATTGCACTTTATGACGGCGTTACAGGCACAATGTACACGATGGGTGACAAGGTTCGTGTAAAGTGCATCAACGCAAATGTCAACTTAGGACAGATTGATTTTGAACTTATCAAGGTCTACACAGACAACTTGAACGGCGATAAAGCCGAATAATAAGTAAAAATCGAGAGGAGAAGAATTAAAATGGCAAACGAGAAGAAAGAACACAAGGAACTGCGTGACGTAAAGGCGTTAAAAGCTGTAGGCCATGGCGTTGAAAAGGTCGGAAAGATCAAGTTCGTAAGCGAGTTCAAGGACTTCATATCCAAGGGCAACGTAATGGATATGGCAGTAGGTATGATAGTCGGTGCGGCTTTCACAGCGATCGTTACCTCGCTTGTTAACAACATTCTCATGCCTGCGCTCGGTATGATCACAGGTCAGATTGATTTCTCGGATCTTAAGATAGTGCTTAAGGCGGCAGTGAAAGAGGGTACGGAGATAGTTGAACCCGAGGTCGCTATAGGATACGGCGCGTTTATCAACTCCGTTATCAGTTTCCTGCTTATTGCACTGTCGGTCTTCATTCTGATAAAGGTGCTCGGCGCATTTAAAAGAAAGAAAGAGAAAGAGCCGGAAGAAGAGCCTGCTCCCGATCCGCAGATCGAACTGCTCACCGAGATACGCGACCTTCTGAAGGGCGAAGCCGCTGTAAAGACTGAAAACGAAGATGAGAAAGAAACTGAAGCACTCACAAAGTAAGTACATAGAATTAACGCATAACATCGGAGGGTAAAATGAAAAATCAGGATACGATCATTTCGGATGGAACGCTCACAAACGAAGAAAAGGAAAAACTGCAGCAGGAGTTTTTCGAGCGTCAGCAGAAAGAACTGCATAAAGGAAAGCTGTTTATGATAGCAAGCGTTGTTGCACTGTACGCAAATGCGGTTATCACTGCGGCTTTGTATCCGCTGTATCTGAGAAATCTTCTGCGCTCTATATTCTTTATAACCGACCCAAAAAAGGTCGATGATTTTGCTCTGCCCGAGTCGGCGATAATGTTTATCACAACGATGATAATATTTATTATCCTATGTATAAATATCGGTATGGCGATAGCCACCAATGTCTGTGCCGTAAAGAAGAAAGGTGCAAGACCGGCTGCTGCTGTTTCGTTTATACTTGCCGAAGTTATCAACCTTTTGATTGCGGTGATGCAGTTGAGCTCGGCGCTGACCTACAGCGATACTGCGGCAGAAATCGCGATGTTTGTAAACATTCTGTTCTGCTGTGTGTGCGGAGCAGGGATCTATGTCACGATATTCAGGACGAATATTTCAGATTATACCTATGCGGCAGTGTCTGAAGCGTCTGAAAAAGCCGAAAAAGCGTAATTTACTTAAAATCGAAATTTCCTTAAGTAAATTTAAGAAAAGGTATTGCATTTTGCTCTTAACTGTTGTATAATCTAAAATGTGGCTATTCCCGATAGCTAACCCAAATAAACCGAAAGGAAAAATAGTTAATAAATGAGCTTATTTGAAGATAACAAGAAGAGAGTGATAGACGATTACGAGCGTCTTATCAACAGAAAGAACGCCGTTGCCGATTGCTATAACGGCATATATGACAGATATGTGAACCCTGTTCTGACAGCTGATCATGCTCCTTACTTCTGGAAGTACGATATGAACCCCAAGACAAACCCCTATTTTATGGAGCGTCTTGGCATAAACGCTGTGCTGAACTCGGGTGCGATTTATCTTAACGGCAAGTATTATCTTGTAGCGAGAGTTGAGGGCAATGACAGAAAGTCATTCTTCGCCGTTGCAGAGAGCGACAAGCCTACAGAGGGCTTCCGTTTCCACGACTATCCCGTTCAGCTTCCCGATACGGAAAAGGAAGAAACAAACGTATACGATATGCGCCTTACTAAGCATGAGGACGGCTGGATCTACGGTGTGTTCTGCTCCGAGAGCAAGGACAAGGACAGCAATGACCTTTCCGCCGCTGTAGCTCAGGCGGGTATTGTTCGCACCAAGGACTTAAAGACATGGGAGCGCTTACCCAACCTGAAGTCAAAGTCACCTCAGCAGAGAAATGTTGTTCTTCATCCCGAATTTGTTGACGGCAAATATGCTTTCTATACACGTCCTCAGGACGATTTCATTCAGACAGGCTCGGGTGGCGGTGTATGCTTCGGTCTGTGCGAGGATATCAATGATCCCGTTATCTGCACCGAAGAGGTTGTGATCTCGCCCAGACAGTACCACACGATCACAGAGGTCAAGAACGGCGCAGGCGCTGTTCCGATAAAGACTCCCAAGGGTTGGATACACATTGCGCACGGTGTTCGTAACACTGCGGCAGGACTGAGATATGTAATCTATGTATTCGCTACCGACCTTAACGATCCATCAAAGCTCATAGCTTCCCCCTCGGGTCTGTTCATAGCTCCTCATAAGGGCGAGCGTGTGGGCGACGTATCTAACGTATGCTTCACAAACGGCGCTGTTGTCACCGAAAACAACGATGTTTACATCTATTATGCATCTTCCGATACAAGACTGCACGTTGCGGCTACTACGATCGACAAGCTGATGGATTACACATTCAACACTCCTACAGATCCGCTCCGTTCGGTTGACTGCGTAAAGCAGAGATGCGAGCTTATCAGCAAAAATCTTGAAATAATGCACAAGTAATTATTATGCCCCCGAAGCGCTTCGGGGGCAATTTTGCAGGGGAAAATATGATAAAGAATGGTCGGAGATCAACAAGGAAATGCAATTGCTTCTGTGCAAAAGGGATACATTTTCGGACGGAATTGAGGCGTGTCTGAAGCTCAGAAGCACGCTATCAAATGCGGTAAAGGAGCTGTGCGGAAGGCTTTGTGACGAGCAATACAGCCTTATGCCGTGCCCGAACGCCAAGGGATATCACTGCAAGACAATCGCATATTCGATATGGCATATGGCGCGGATCGAGGACATCACGGCGCATACGCTGACGGCAGATGATACGCAGGTCTTGTTCAGGGATAATCACTTGGAGGAGATCGGCTCACCCATAATCACTACCGGAAATGAGCTTGTGGGGGACGAGATAGTTACATTCTCGAAAGGGCTGAATATTTCAGGATTACTGCGGTATGCGGGCGATGTCAGGGCAAGCACAGACGAGCTTTTACGGGATCTGAGCTTTGAGGATACCAAGCGCAGATTTGACGATGAGGACAGGAGGCGCGTTATCGCTTTAAAGTGTGTCAGCGAGGACGAAAGCGCGGCATGGCTTATCGACTATTGGTGCGGCAAGGACGTTGCGGGGATAATCAGAATGCCGTTTACGAGGCATCTTATAATGCACATCGAGGCTATGATGAGGATAGCACGGAAAATCGGAATTGAGATATAATAACAGCCCGGGCATTCAGGGTGCTCGGGCTGAACTGCTGTCAATCGGCATTGACGGCGGTGTGGATAAAGCGGCAGATGGGGTAAAGAGAGCGGAAGCCATCAAGGATAAGTGGCTTTAAATCAGGGGTGAAGACGGTTTCGTCCTCGTATGTAAAGCTTGCCGAACAGCTGATGGACTTGCGGTTGTACCAGCCGTCAAGCAGGGGAGAAACCTCGCCCTTTTTGCGCTTGTAGAGGTCGCCCTCAAGCGTAAAGATGTTCTGCTTGTTGTAGGCTCTGACTAGCTTTGAGAACTTGTCGGGGGCGGAATCTATGGCGTTCCTGAGCTTTTGCATAGCGCCTGCGGAGGCGCTCCACATACCCATTCCGTAGCCCCAGCCCTCGCATGAAAGCTCAAAGTAGAAAGCCGGTGCTATCCACCAGTCCTGCCGCGTTTCCTTGAACGTAAACCAATAATTGTCACGGTAAGGGTAGGCGTGGGGGAAGCGCGCGTCCTTTACGATCCTTGACACGGAGCTTACTGTGTCGTAGCCTATTTCACTGTAAAAATCGCAGAAAAGCTCTTCACAGAGCGCTTTCATGGGCGCTGCAAGGTACTGTCTGTAATCTTCCTTGTGGTGTTCATACCATGGTTTATTATTGTTGAGCCGTATCCCCCACAGGAAGTCTATGGCATTTTTTGTAAATCCGTCAAACATTTTTATCGTCCTTTCATGATGCTTCAATGTATATTTTACACTGTTACGAGGTAAAATGCAAGTGGGAATAAACGGACAATGTGAGCACACAATATTATTTGATATGCCGGGAAACGGCTCTATAAAGCGAAAGGGTGATAGTGTGAAACGCCACAACAAATGGCTTGATCTTATACTGTATATACTGTCGGCGGAGGTTATCGGAATGTCTTCGGGGCTGATCGCGGGGAGCTTTACGGAGTTTTTTGAGAAATACAATCAGCCGCCGTTACTGCCGCCTGCGTGGGTGTTCCCAGTAGTGTGGATAATACTGTATGCGGTGATGGGGATATCGGCGCACATTATTCATTACAGTGACGCGGCGGTGAGTGTGAAGCGTAAACTACTGACGGTTTACTGGGCTCAGCTGATAGTGAATTTCTTGTGGAGCATAGTATTTGTGCGGTTTGAGCTGTTGTGGCTCGCGGCGGCGGATATAGCTCTGCTGCTCATTCTGATCGGAATTATGATACTCGGCTTCGGCAAAGTCAAGCATATCGCAGGGAATATAAATATACCGTATTTTCTGTGGGTAGCGTTTGCAACGTATCTTAATATCGCTACTATTTTTGTAAACTGACAGTGGTTTATGGTGGGCAAAAATTGAAGCAAAAACAGAAATACAGTATGTGTACCACCGGTATGTACAGTGGTACACTTTGCTGTACATAAAAGGAAATAAATGTAAAACTATGGTGTCGTAAAAAGACAGAGTGCGCGTGAACATGTTAAGCAAACGAGCATAAAATTTAATCTGAATTAAGTGGCAATATTTAAGTAATTTAATTACGGCGGCAGATGAAGATTATTCGTATATAGAATAATGGTAAACTGTTCTTGACAAAAATCAGTAAGGGTGATATACTTGTGCTAATGGAAGTATAAAGTTAAGACTGATGAAATAAGTGGTGAGAGATATGTGCAAGACGGTAAATGCCAATTTATGTAAACGGGGGGCTCTATAAAAGCGCCTCTGTAAGTTGTGCACAATATCTCTGCGTAAAATTCAATATGGTAATTAAGGCATAGTCTATAAAGGGTGGACTGTGCCTTTTTGTATTTTAAAAGGAAAGAGGTATGTATTTATGAAAGTGAAAAAGTGGCTGTTGGGGTTTATGACCTTTGCGGCGATGGTCGTGCTGTGCGCGGTGTGCGCGGGGGCGGAGACTTATGGGGATTATGAGTATCGCGTGTTTGATAGTAGCACCGTGGAGATTACAAAATATATCGGCAGTGCGGAAAAGGTTGATATTCCGAAAACGATTGATGGGAAGAGTGTGATGAGTATAGGCGATGGGGCTTTCAAAGATTGCACAAGTCTTGTAAACATAACGATACCAGACAGTGTGGCAGGGATAGGTTTTAGTGCTTTTTACGGTTGCTCAAGTCTTACAAATATAACAATACCGAACAGTGTGACGAGTATAGGTGATAGTGCTTTCAGCGGTTGCGTAAGCCTTACAAGCATAACGATACCGAATAGCTTAACAAATATAAGTATGAGTACTTTCAATGGTTGCACAAGTCTTATGAATATAGCAATACCAGATAGTATTGCAAGCATAGGCGAATATGCTTTCTACGGTTGCATAAGTCTTACAAGTATAACGATACCTAACAGCGTGACAGAGATAGGCATATGCGCTTTCAGTGGTTGCACAAGTCTTGTAGCGATCAATGTTGCAACCGGAAACAAGAATTATGTTTCAGTGAATGGCGTTTTGTACAATAAGGATAAGACTACTATAATATGTTATCCTGCCGGAAAAAAAGATAAAAATTACAAGATACTTAATAGTGTGATGAGTATTAGTGGCGGTGCTTTCTACAGTTGCATAAGCCTTAAAAGTATAACGATACCTAACAGCGTGACAGAGATAGGTTCAAGCGCTTTTGGATGTTGCACGAGCTTTACAAGTATAACGATACCTGATAGCGTGACGAGTATAGGTGCATGGGCTTTTAACAGTTGCATAAACCTTACAAGTATAACGATACCAAACAGTGTGACGAGCATAGGTGGATGGGCTTTTAGTTATACGGCGTTACTTGAAAATCAGTCAACAGCCGAAAAATATGTTGGCAATTGGGTTGTAGATTGCGATAATGATGTCAGTAGTGTAATAATTAAAAATGGCACAGTGGGTATAGCTGATAAAGCTTTCGAAGATTGCGAAAGCCTTACAAGTATAACAATACCGAATAGTGTGACGAGTATAGGTGATAGTGCTTTCGGCGGTTGTGAAAGCCTTACAAGTATAATGATATCGGATAGTGTTACGGAGATAGGCGATGGTGCTTTCTTGGGCTGTAGAAGTCTTGAAAGTATAACTATACCGAACAGCGTGACTTGCATATGTGATTATGCTTTCAGCGGTTGCACAAGTCTTTCGAGTATAACGATACCGGACAGCGTGACGAGTATAGGTGATAGTGCTTTCGACGGTTGTGCTAACCTGACAAGTATAACGATACCGGACGGTGTGAGAAGTATAGGTTCTTCTGTTTTCGAGGGTTGTGCAAGCCTTACAAGTATAACGATACCGGACAGTGTGACGAGTATAGGCAATGCGGCTTTCTTTGGTTGTACTAGTCTTACAAGTATAATAATACCTGAAAGCGTGATGAGTATAGGTGATACGGCTTTCAAAAATTGCACAAGCCTTAAAAGTATAACGATACCGGACAGCGTTACATATATAGGCGGATGGGCTTTCAGTAATTGTACAAATCTCACTAGTATAACGTTATCGAATAGTGTGCTGAGCATAGGTGAATACGCTTTCTATTATTGTACAAGTCTTACTAGCATAACGATACCCAAAAGTGTGACAGATATATGTAGTATGGCTTTTGGCTATTATGAATTCGGGACTGCAAAAATCAAAAACTTCAAAATCTACTGCTATCCCGGCACTGCTGGAGAACAGTACGCTAGGGGCGGCGGCTTCGCATATGAGCTACTTGAAAAGCCCACACTCTCAAAAGTAACAGGCGCAAAGCTCACCGGCAGAGCCGCCGATGCTCTCCGCATCAACTGGACAAAGAACACCTCAGCCGACGGCTACATAGTGGAAATGTATCAGGGTAACAAGTGGGTGCGCGTCGGCAAGATAACAAACAACAGCACTACTACATTCAGAAAAGCGGGTCTTAAGGCTTCGACTGTGTATAAGTTCAGAGTGAGAGCCTATAAGATGAGCGGTAAGACGGCACTTTACAGCGCCTACAGCACTACTGTTACAGCGAGAACAAATCCTTCTGTAATGAAAGGCGCAAAGCTCGGCGGCAGAGCGGCTGACGCGCTCCGCGTAAACTGGACAAGGAATGCCTCCGCTGACGGCTACATAGTCGAAATGTACAAAAACGGCAAATGGGTAAGAGCCGCCAAAATCACAAATAAGAATACTACCACATTCAGAAAAGCGGGTCTTAAGGCTTCGACTGTGTACAAGTTCAGAGTAAGGGCTTACAAGATGAGCGGTAAGACGGCGCTTTACGGTAACTACAGTGCTACAGTAACCGCAAGAACAAATCCGTCTGTAATGAAAGGCGTTAAGATTGGCGGTAAGGCTAAGGACGCACTCAGAGTAAACTGGACTAAGAACGCTTCCGCACAGGGCTACATAGTAGAAATGTACAAGGGCGGAAAGTGGGTAAGAGTTGCTAAGATTACTAATAGCAATACGACTACTTTCAGAAAGGCAGGACTTGCCAAGAACACTGCTTATAAGTTCAGGGTAAAGGCTTATTATATGAGCGGTAAGACGGCGCTTTATGGTAATTACGGAAGTGTCAGCGGAAAGACCGCGGCGAAGTAATTTTAATCTTGTTGTAGCAGATAAAGTGGTCGTAGACTGAGGTTGATGACCACTTTTGGCAGGTACAACTGTATTAAACAGGTTGATAGGATATGATTTAATTGTAGCTGTGTTTGCACAGAGAATTAAAATACAAGGAGAGTGTTGTATGAAACTTAAAAAGTGGCTGTTGGGGTTTATGACCTTTGCGGCGATGGTCGTTCTGTGTGCGGTGTGCGCGGGAGCGGAGACTTATGGGGATTTTGAGTATGATGTGCTTGATAGTGGCACGGTGAAGATTACTAAATATATCGGAAATGCGGAAAAGGTTGATATTCCTGCTGAAATTTACGGGAAAAGCGTGACGAGTATAGGCGATTGGGCTTTCGAAAATTGCACAAGCCTTACAAGTATAACGATACCGGACAGTGTGACTTGTATAGAGTGGTACGCTTTCCAAGGTTGTACAAGCCTTACAAGCATAACGATACCGAACAGTGTGACGAGTATAGGCGATTTGGCTTTCGACGGTTGCACAAGCCTTACAAGTATAACGATACCGGACAGCGTGACGAGTATAGGCAAGAGTGCTTTCTACGGTTGCACAAGCCTTACAAGTATAACGATACCGAACAGTGTGACGAGTATAAGTGGTAGTGCTTTCAGCGGTTGTTCAAGCCTTACAAGTATAACGATACCGAACAGTGTGACATGGATAGGCGATTGGGCTTTCAACGGTTGCACAAGCCTTAAAAGCGTAACAATACCGAACGGTGTGATGAGTATAGGCGAATATGCTTTCAGAGGTTGTAAAAGCCTTACAAGTATAACGATACCGAGCACTGTGACATGTATAGGTGATAGTGCTTTCGAAGACTGCACAAGCCTTACAAGTATAACGATACCAAGTAGTGTAACGAGTATAGCTGCTAGACTTTTTGAAGATTGTACAAGCCTTACAAGTATAACGATACCGAACAGCGTGACGAGTATAGGTGATGATGCTTTCAGAGGTTGCACAAGCTTTACGAGTATAACGATACCGAACAGTGTGACGAGTATAGACGATTGGGCTTTCAGCGGTTGCACAAGCCTTACAAGCATAACGATACCAGACAGTGTGACGGAGATAGGCTATAGTGCTTTTGAAGGTTGCACAAGCCTTACAAGCATAACGATACCGAACAGTCTTACGAGTATAGGCTATGGCGCTTTCGAAGGTTGTACAAGCCTTACAAGTATAACAATACCAAACAGTGTGACGAGTATAGACGGATATGCTTTCGGTTACTATTATGATGAAGAAGATTACAGCTCCAAAAAGATAGATAACTTTAAAATCTACTGCTACAGTGGCACAGCGGGCGAGCGGTATGCAAAGGACAACGGCTTTGACTATGTACTTCTTGACAAGTTGCCTACGCTTGCAAAGATTACAGGTGTAAAGCTCGGCGGCAGAGCCGCAGACGCACTGAGAATAAACTGGACTAAGAACGCTTCTGCCGATGGCTACATTGTTGAGATGTATCAGAACGGCAAGTGGGCGCGTGTTGCAAAGATAACCAATAACAGCACTACAACGTTCAGGAAAGCCGGACTTAAGGCTTCGACCGTTTATAAGTTCAGAGTAAAAGCCTATAAGATGTACGGCAGTACAGCGGTGTACAGTGAGTACAGCTTGACTGTTACAGCGAGAACAAATCCGTCTGTTATGACAGGTACAAAGCTCGGCGGCAGAGCGGCTGACGCGCTGAGAATAAACTGGACTAAGAATACAAGCGCTGACGGATATATCGTTGAGATGTATCAGGGTAACAAGTGGGTAAGAGTTGCTAAGATTACTAATAGCAATACGACTACTTTCAGAAAAGCAGGTCTTAAGGCTTCGAGCGTTTACAAGTTCAGGGTAAGAGCTTATAAGATGAGCGGTAAGACAGCGCTCTATGGTAACTACAGCGCTACTGTTACGGCAAGGACAAATCCTTCGATTGTTAAGGGCGTTAAAATCGGCGGTAAAGCTAAGGACGCGCTGAGAGTAAACTGGACTAAGAATGCTTCCGCTCAGGGTTACATAGTAGAGATGTACAAGGGCGGAAAGTGGGTAAGAGTTGCTAAGATAACAAATAACAACACGACTACTTTCAGAAAGGCAGGTCTTGCAAAGAACACAATGTACAAGTTCAGGGTTAAGGCTTACTATATGAGCGGTAAGACTGCGCTTTACGGTAATTACGGTAGTGTCAGCGGAAAGACCGCGGTGAAATAACGGCTTTTAGAAAAAGTTAATACTTAAAATCGGGCATCGGTGTGAAAGCTGATGCCTGATTTTTTGTGTTGTATGGGATAGTGTGGGGTTGGGGGTGTTTGCGGAGGTGGAGATAATCGGTGCGGCGATCCCTCAATAGTTGGCTGAGCAAGACTTAAGCAACAGAAGCTCACCTTTGGCAAGGGACGGGCAAGGATGCCCGATATTGAACGCCCAGAGTTTTGCAGGACGCAAAACAAACAGAGCGTTCATAAGCCGAGTGAGGTGCTTGGCGGGGGATAGTGCGGGGTTGGCGGCGTTTGTGGGAATGGAGAAAATCGGGGCGGCGGGCGGGGCGGGGAAATCGCTTCATATGATTTATGTTGAAATCCGGCGGGGAACGTGGTATACTTAAAATGCAATAAATTCTGAATTTCAGAATGTGGAGAACGGAGAGAATACTATGAAGGAAGCTGCGATAGAAACGGCAGTTCAGGCGCTTATTGATTATGCTGTGGCAAAGTCGCTCATTACTGAAGACGATGAGATATGCGTCAGAAATTATCTGATGGATATGCTGAAGCTGGAAAAATGGGAAAAAACGCCCGTGAAGGAGTACGGGTCGGTTGACGAGATACTGGACGAAATTGTGGACTATGCGGTCGAAAAAGAGATAATACCCGCATCGAATGCGTGGAGGGATCTGTTTGATACACGCATTATGGGTGTATTCACGGCGATGCCGCACGAGGTTATAGCTAAATTCCGCGAAAAATACGGCGAAAGTCCGAAAGCGGCTACCGACTGGTATTTTACATACAGCGAGGATACAAATTACGTCCGCAAGGGCAGGATAGCGAAGGATATACGCTGGAAGTACGACAGCGAGTACGGACAGCTTGATATTACGATAAACCGCTCAAAGCCCGAGAAAGATCCGAGGGATATCGCCGCCGCAAGAAATGCCGCAAAGGTTTCTTATCCAGCGTGTCAGCTTTGTATGGAGAATACGGGATTTGCGGGTACGCTTACTCACCCCGCAAGGCAAAATCTGCGCCCGATACCCATGACTATCAACGGCGGAAAGTGGGGATTTCAGTATTCGCCATACGGCTATTACAACGAGCATTGCATAGTGTTTAACAGCGAGCATATCCCGATGAAGATAGACGCGGAGGTGTTCGGCAAGCTGTTTGATATAATCGATATGCTTCCGCATTACTTTGTCGGATCGAATGCGGATCTGCCGATAGTCGGAGGGTCTATCCTCTCGCATGAGCATTTCCAGGGCGGACACTATACATTCGCTATGGAAAGTGCACCGGTCGAATACGAATTTAAGATGAGCGGTTTTGACAGCGTTAAGGCGGGAATCGTCAAGTGGCCGATGTCGGTAATCAGGCTCAGCGGTAAGAACAGGGCAGAGCTTGAAAAGGCGTGTGATAAAATTCTCGTTGCGTGGAGAGCGTACAGCGATGAAAGCGTCGGAATTTACGCGTTCACGGACGGAGCTTTGCATAACACGATCGCTCCTATCGCAAGGCGGCACGGAGATGTATATGAATGCGACCTTGTGCTCAGAAACAATATCACGAGCGAGGAAAGACCGCTCGGTATATTCCACCCAAATCCGTCACTGCATCACATCAAGAAGGAAAATATCGGTCTTATCGAGGTAATGGGGCTTGCGGTGCTCCCCGCAAGGCTTGCAAGCGAGATAACGACACTTTGTGATGCGCTTGTAAACAAGACCGACCTTACGGGCGATGAAAAGCTGTCGGGTCACGCCGAGTGGATGAACGGACTGTATAAGAAATATCCAGATGCCAAAGCCGCTGATGCGGAGAACATCATAAAATACGAGATAGGCGCTGTTTTTGAGCAGGTGCTGCTTGATGCAGGCGTTTACAAGCGTGACGAAAAGGGCAGAGAGGCTTTCGGAAGGTTTATCGACAGTGTAAAATAATATCCCGGCAGTATTGTAGGGCGGCGTTTGTAACAGGATACATTTTGCAGGTGCAAATTGCACAAAATTCAAGGCGATTTTCATACAATGATAATATAAATTGTGTACGCCTGTTGATTTTTCTAACGAAATGTGTTATACTCTTATTTAAATAAGTGCTTGTTTATGAAACAGTAAATTTAACGAACATGTCAAGAGGTCGACTGGGGGGGATCACTGTGCAGAAAATCAAACATAAAACAGAAGTGCTGTTGGCTGTATCCGTTATAATGACAGTGATCTTTATTATATTTGCCTCGTTTTTTATGATCAACACTACGAATGCACTTAGCAGTGAGGTCGATAAATATATCGACAGGACTGTAACGCAGAAATTCGAAATTGTTGAAAACAACATAAATAACGATATATGCATCGTTAAAAACTTTGCGGCGTGCCTAAGCGACTACCAAGCGTTTGACAGGAATACGATCATACGAAAGATCAGCGAACTTGAAAACAGCAGCGAAACAATAGACGTATTTATAATCGCAGATGAAAACGGCGATGTAATAACAAGTAAGCGTATAGATAAGAATGTTTCGACCCGGGAATATTTCAAGAAGGCTATAAGCGGTGAAATCAACATTTCAAAGGCTATATTCAGCGAACCGGACGGGAAAATGGTGAATGTCATCGCAGTGCCGATATACGGCGATTATCAGCGTATTGTCGGTGTTGCCGCAGGAATATGCGACTTGAATGTAAATGCAAAACAGCTGGATTTATCGTTTTCGGGTAAAGAATATGACAGCAACGGTTATGTGCTGAATTCGGACGGCGAAGTGGTGATGTCGGGAAGCAATGCGATCGGTGACAATGTTCCGATGGGGGATCTGTTCTTCTCCTCTGATTTTTTAGCCGGTGTAAATGAAGCTGACAGAAGCACTGTTAAGGATAACTTCGCCAAGGTAGGCGGTAGAGGAATAATCAAGAGCTGCTGCAACGGTGATAATTATATAGCTTATTACAGTGGTTTTACCGAGCTTGATGATCTGCACTATCTGCTTATTTTCAGAGAAGATGTCGTTGCCACTCAACAGAATTATTATGCATTTGTCAATATATTGATGTATGGGCTTTTCCTGCTGATACTTGTGTTGGTGATCATTGCATATGTTGTTATAGTCAGAGTATCGTTCCGCAGATTGAAAAAGGCCAACGCAGAGGTCAGCCGTATCGCTTATACTGACAGATTGACAGGGTACAGTACATGGGATAAATTCGTTATCGATGTAGGCGGCTTGTTGAAACACGAATATCGCAGATATGCACTTGTAAGCTTTGATATCGATAAGTTCAAGGCTATAAATGATATGTACGGTCACGAAGAGGGCAACAGAGTGCTCAAACTGATAGCAGATACGGTAAACCGCAACTTGCAGGACGGTGAGACGTTCTCAAGAATAAACTCGGATAATTTCTACATATTCATGTTTTATCACAGTGATAATGACATATCGAGAAGAGTAACTTCGTTGATACAGGCTATTGAGTACGAAGTAACGGAGTTTGTTCCTGTGCTTTCTTTCGGAATTTACAGAATAACGGATAAAAGTGTATCGATAAGACGAATGGGCGACCTTGCCGATATAGCAAAACGTACTGTGAAGTACGGTGATGACAGCGCATATGCATTCTATAGCGAAAGTATGCTTGAGGAAATGCGTGAGGAGAAACGCATTGAAAATGAGATGCAGTCGGCGCTAGATATGCATGAGTTCTGCGTATTCTATCAGCCTAAGGTATCGCTTGACGGTAAGGTAAATCTTGCCGGTGCGGAAGCGCTTGTAAGATGGATAAAGGACGGAACGGTCATTTCTCCCGGCAAGTTTATCCCGCTGTTTGAAAAGAACAGATTTATAGTAAAGCTCGACTTCTACATAATGGATCAGGTTTGTCAGAAAATAAAGAACTGGCAGAAGTATTACAAGGATCTGCTGATATCTGTAAATATGTCAAGGGTTCACCTCAAAGATCCGCAGTTTGTTAAAAAGCTGAATGATATTTGTATAACTCATGGTGTTTCAACTTCAAGCATTGAGATCGAGATCACGGAGAGTGCTGCCTATGAATCGCTTGATGTTCTGACTACAGTATTCAAACAGCTCAAGGAATATGGCTTCCATATTTCGATCGACGATTTCGGATCGGGCTATTCCTCACTCAATATGCTTAAGGATCTGCCAGCAGATGTGCTGAAGATAGACAGGGCGTTCCTTGCGGAATCAAACAGTAACAAGAGAGCCAACGATATACTCGGTTATGTTATCAGAATGGCAGGCTCGCTTGGTATGCATACTATATGCGAGGGTATCGAAACCAACGAACAGGCAAAGCTGCTTGGCGGTCTTGGCTGTGAGATGGCACAGGGCTTCTACTTTGCAAAGCCTATGCCGAGCGATTCTTTTGAAGAGATACTAAAGGGTAACAGCAAGACTATAAATATTCCGAGTAACGATCCTGAGGAGGATAAATGAGCATTTCTAATGAGTCCCTGCCGATAATAGCGGGGATTATTACCAATACGGCAAGGTCAATGACTATGGTAATGCAGTATATCTATACCGTGTCTGACAGCGATTTTTACAACATAAATATCAAGGACGTTTTCAGGATCGCGCTTATGGACGTTACAGAAACGTCAAGGCTTGAAAATCTCGGGATAAGGATAAAGACACCTGAAAATGATGCTATGTTTGAAACGGCTGAGTTCGGCAGGGTACAGCATCTTATCATGTACAGTCTTGCGGTGCGTTTGCCGTTTATAGCACGTCAGACGGAAGATTTTCCGCTATCGGATAAACAGCTTAAGCAGGTGTACGAGATTATGCTAAAGAACGGTGCGGATAATTTCGGTGATATCATATATGAGAGCTATGAGGGCAATTTTAAAGTCAGAAAGCAGAAAACGCCGTTGCCGTCGTATTCATCGGACTGGTTCAGGCGTTATGTTTACACATATATGCCTAAATTCGGTGAGATAAACAACCGCAACCTTTATTTCCTCGGTTGTGTTGAGGCTATGTTTCCGCTGTATTATTCGGCGATGATATCTCAGCTTAAAAAGGTAATGTTCCTGCTTGATAAGTAAATGATGAAAAATCCCACAACGTTTAAGACGGTTGTGGGATTTTCAGCTTGTAGAAAAAGTCCATTTTATAAAAATGGAGCAAATTCTCTATCCCTTTAAGAACGCTTTGTGGGCTTTGCGTCCTTGCAAAGCCTTTGG
>OLZH01000125.1_pt1 | contig 36784 bp, 32 predicted proteins | sample 1673821 | NCBI WGS metagenome assembly OLZH01 (sample SAMEA103958128, study PRJEB25191) | human gut metagenome | reverse complement strand
CCCAGGCGCCCCAGCAGTTCAAGCAGCTGCTGATGACCTCCGGCTTCGACCGCTATTTCCAGATCGCCCCCTGCTTCCGCGACGAGGATGCCCGCGGCGACCGCAGCCCCGGCGAGTTCTATCAGCTGGATATGGAGATGGCCTTCGCCACCCAGGACGATATCTTCGCCGTGCTGGAGGACGTGCTGCCCCCCATCTTCGCCAAGTTCGGCACCTACAACGTGGCCTCCTCCGCCCCCTTCCGCCGCATCCCCTACAACACCGCCATGGAGACCTACGGCTCCGATAAGCCCGACCTGCGTATCGACCTGACCTGCAAAAACGTCAGCGAGTTGTTTGTCGCCAGCGAGTTCGAGGCCTTCAAGGGCCAGACCGTAAAGATGGTGCCCATCAGCGACTGCGCCCTGACCCGCAAGCAGGTGGAGAAGCTGCTGACCGACTGCGAGGTCCAGTCCGGCAGCAAGGCCTACTGGTTCAAGGTGGACGAAAACGGCCAGCTGGCCGGCGGCATCGCCAAGTTCGTCGCCCCGGTGGAGGCCGAGCTGGGCAAGATCATCGACCTGAAGCCGGGCACCCTGGTGCTGGCAACCGCAGGCCAATACGCCACCAAGTCCGTGGGCGTGCTCATCAAGACCTTCGGCGCCGCCTGCGAAAACCACTTTGACAAGGAGCGCTATGAGTTCTGCTGGATCGTGGACTTCCCCATGTACGAGATCGGCGATGAGTCCGGCGAGCTGGAGTTCTGCCACAACCCGTTCTCCATGCCCAACGGCGGCATGGATATCCTGCTGAAGGCCGAGCGCGGCGAGATCGACCCCCTGGACATCTACGCCAACCAGTACGACCTGGTGTGCAACGGCGTGGAGCTCAGCTCCGGCGCTGTCCGTAACCACGACCCCGAGATCATGATCAAGGCCTTCGAGCTGGTGCGCCTGGGCGAGGAGGACGTGAAAAAGAAGTTCCCCGCCATGTACAACGCCTTCTGCTACGGTGCGCCTCCCCACGCGGGCATCGCCCCGGGCGTGGACCGCATGGTCATGCTGCTGGCGGGCGAAAGCTCCATCCGCGAGATCATCCCCTTCCCCATGAACAAGAACGCCCAGGATGTCATGATGGGCGCCCCCTCCGTGGTGGAGCAGAAGCAGCTGGATGAGCTGCACATCGCCATCGTGGGCGAGGTGGAGAAGGACGACTGATGGAGACCGTCAAGCTCTACTACGAAAACGCCTTTCTGCAGGACTTCACCGCCGTGGTGGAGTCCTGCGGGGCTGTGAAGGGCGGCTTTGCGGTGGTACTGGACCGCACGGCCTTCTATCCCGAGGGCGGCGGACAGCCCGCCGACCACGGCACGCTGGGGGATGCCCGCGTGCTGGACGTCCATGAGAAGGACGGCGTCGTCACCCACCTGTGCGACCATGAGCTGCCTGTGGGCGCGGAGGTCAGCGGCCATATCGACTGGGCGCGGCGCTTCGATCATATGCAGCAGCACTCCGGCGAGCACATCGTGTCCGGTATGCTGTGCAGCGCCTTCCACTGCGACAACGTAGGCTTCCACATGGGCGCGGATACCGTGACCATCGACTACAACGCCGACATCAGCTGGGAGCAGGTGCAGGACATCGAACGCCGCGCCAACCGGTACATCTGGGAAAACCACCCCATCCACATCTGGTACCCCTCCCCGGAGGAGCTGGCCGTCCTGCCCTACCGCAGCAAAAAAGCCCTGGAGGGGCCTGTGCGCCTTACGGAGTTTCCCGGCGCGGACCTGTGCGCCTGCTGCGGCACCCATGTGGCCGCCAGCGGCCAGGTGGGCCTGGTGAAGTTCATAGGCTGGCAGAAATTCCGCGATGGCGTCCGGCTGGAGCTTCTGTGCGGCCAGCGGGCGCTGGACCATCTCTCCGCCTGCTGGGAACAATCCCGCCAGATCGGGCAATCGCTGTCGGTAAAGCCGGAGGCGTCCTTTGCCGCCGTGGAGCGGATGCAGTCCGAGCTGCTGGCCGCCAGGGAACGCGCCGCCCGGCTGGAGGCGCAGGTCTTTGCCCACATGGCCGCGGAATACGCCGGCGCGGGTGACACCGTGCTCATCACCGAACCGCTGGAGGGCGACGGTGTCCGCCGTCTGTGCGACGCCGTGGCCCAGACGTGCGGCGGCCGCTGCGCCGTGTTCTCCGGAACAGACGGCACATACCGGTACGCGCTCATCCATGCCGGACAGGATATCCGGCCGCTGGTGAAGGACATGAACGACGCGCTCCATGGCCGCGGCGGCGGCCGGGATGGCTTTGCCCAGGGCAGCGCCGCCTGCACGGCGGAGGAGATCCGGGCCTTTTTCTCCCGCCGGTAAACTGCTTCGCTGCGCGAAATAATTTTGCGTTATTTCAACAAAAAGCACCCCCGAAATGTGCAGAAAAAGCGCATTTCGGGGATTTCCTTTTATGGATATACATGATACAATAAGAGACACTGAATATTTCGCACAGAAAAGAGTGATACCTTGCCCGAAGAAAACAAGCTGGGCGTCATGCCCATTTCCAAGCTGATCTGGAATATGTCCCTGCCCATCATCGCGTCCATGCTGGTGCAGGCCCTGTACAACATTGTGGACAGCGTGTTCGTCAGCCGTGTCAGCGAGCAGGCGCTCACCGCCGTTTCGCTGGTCTTCCCCGCCCAGAACCTGATGATCGGTCTGGCCACCGGCACCGCCGTAGGCGTCAACGCCCTGATGGGCCGGGCACTGGGTGCCGGACAGCGTGAACGCGCCGACAAGGTCGCCAACCACGGCATACTGCTGGCGCTGGTGGGCTTCGTCATCTCCGCCCTTTTGGGTGCCACCTGCTCCGACCTGTTCTTCCGTTCCCAGACCCAGATAGAGAACATCATCCGCATGGGCAACGACTACCTGCGGGTGGTGACCATCGGCTCGCTGGGTATGTTCTGCCAGATCATGTACGAACGGCTGCTCCAGGGCACGGGGCGGTCTATTCTCAGTATGTACACCCAGGGTCTGGGCGCCATCATCAATATCATTCTGGACCCCATTTTCATCTTTGCCCTGAACATGGGCGTTACCGGCGCTGCCGTGGCCACCATCATCGGCCAGTTCTGCGGCTGCGCCCTGGCCATATACTTCAACCACAAGAAGAATACCGACATCACCCTGTCCATCAAGGGCTTCCGCCCGGACTTCCGGCTCATCGGCGAGATCTACGCCATCGGCCTGCCCAGCGTCATTATGATCGCCATCGGTTCGGTGATGACGTTCCTGATGAACAAGATACTCATCACCTACCATGCCGCCCACGAGACGGCGGCCACCGCCTTCGGCGCGTACTTCAAGCTGAACTCCTTTATCTTCATGCCCGTCTTCGGTATGAACAACGGCGTGGTGCCCATCGTGGCCTATAACTACGGCGCCCGGAACCGCAAACGCATGGTGGAGACCATCAAGCGCGGCGCGCTGTACGCCTCTATCATCATGGTCTTCGGCACCGTCCTCTTCTGGGTCATCCCCGGCCCTCTGCTGAAGATATTTGACGCCACCGACACCATGCTCTCCGTGGGCATACCCGCCCTGCGGATCATCTCCATCAGCTTCTGTATGGCCGGCGCGTGCATCGCCCTGGGCGCCTCCTTCCAGGCGCTGGGCAGATCCCTGTACTCCATGATCACCTCCATTGTCCGCCAGCTGGTGTTCCTGATCCCCATCGCCTACGTGCTGGCCCGGTACGGTGCCTCCGTGGGCAACAGCGACCTGGTGTGGTGGAGCTACCCCATCGCGGAGGTATTCTCCCTGACGCTGACGCTGTTCTTCTTCCGCCATCTGTACAAGACCGTCATCGCCCAGCTGCCCGAGGGCCGCGAATAAGAAAAGCGGAACTAAACCCCGCCGCGCTCCGTCTTAGTGGATAGAGGGCGGTCCCATCGCCCTCCCCGCCCCCGGGCGGTGTATATACACAAACAGATAGAGACAGAAAAGGAGGCACGACCCCCATGAAGAAGTTTTTGGCATTTATCCTGGCCCTGGCCTGCGCCCTGTCGCTGATGGCCTGCGGCAAAAAGAACAACGACGACAAGCCCGACCCCGATCCCGCGCCGGATCCCAAGCCCGCCGTCACCACCGCCGAATTCACCCACGGCTATGTGGACATGGCGCTGGACCTGCCTGAGGGCTGGAGCTGGGAGCAGGTGTCTGATAACGGCACCGACAAGACCGAGGGCATCCGCTTCTACAAGACCGATGACCCCACTGTCAGCTACACGCTGCTGTGCTGGACGGGAGGCTACGGCATCTGCGGCACCGGCGTCACCAGCGAGGAGCTGACCCTTGCCAACGGCATGAAGGTCTGGCAGCACACGGAGGAGGACACGGAAAAGGGCACCATGGTCATGGCGGACATCTTTTTTGAGGACGTACCGGGCAGCTATGTGGCTTCCCCCTCCGAGACCATGACCACCGAGGTGTGGAACGCCAACCGCGATGCGCTGCTGTCCATTCTGGGCACCGCCCAGATCGGCCGCAAGAGCGTCAGCCAGCAGGCCGCCATCGACGCGGCCAAGGCCCAGTACACCGGCGCGTACGACCAGGTGTACGCCACCTATGACGTCACCTCCGGCGCGTGGACAGTGAGCTTCAGCAAGAGCGCCGCCGGCGCAAAGACCGACCGTCTGGTGGTGGATGCCGCCGGAAAGGTCATGGCCGCCGGAAAGTAACCGAAAACAGTCGAAAACCGCCGCAGCTGCGGCGGTTTTTGCTTTGCGTGCTTGACAACCACCCCGAAACGTGCTATTCTTTTCCTGATACAGGCGATGACGGGCGTGGCGGCCCTGAGCCGCGGGAGGAAATGCCCGCCGGAAGCCCCGTTACCGGCAGAAGAGTGTGGAAGTATCCAAATTCAGGTGGAACCACGGACTATGTTTAGTTCGCCCTGAGCCTTACCGGCTCAGGGCGTTTTTTTGTTGCCAAAACACTTCATATAGGAGGAACCTCACCATGAAAAACACCGAAAAAACGATGGACAAGATCGTCGCCCTCTGCAAAAACCGCGGCATCATCTTCGCCGGCAGCGAGATCTACGGCGGCCTGGCCAACACCTGGGACTACGGCCCCCTGGGCGTGGAGCTGAAAAACAACATCAAGAAGGCCTGGTGGAAGAAATTTGTCCAGGAGAACCCCTACAACGTGGGGCAGGACGCCGCCATCCTCATGAACCCCCAGACCTGGGTAGCCAGCGGCCATCTGGCCGGCTTCTCCGATCCTCTGATGGACTGCAAGGAGTGCAAGGAGCGCTTCCGCGCCGACAAACTCATCGAGGACTGGTGCCAGACCAACGGCGTGGAGCTGCCCAAGCCCATCGACGCCTTCTCCCAGCAGGAGATGAAGGACTTTGTGGAGGAGCATGACCTCCCCTGCCCCTCCTGCGGCAAGCACAACTTCACCGATATCCGCCAGTTCAACCTGATGTTCAAGACGTTCCAGGGCGTCACCGAGGACGCCAAGAACACCGTCTATCTCCGTCCCGAGACGGCCCAGGGCATCTTCACCAACTTTGTGAACACCCAGCGCACCACCCGCCGCAAGCTGCCCTTCGGCGTCTGCCAGATCGGCAAGTCCTTCCGCAACGAGATCACCCCGGGCAACTTCATTTTCCGCGTCCGTGAGTTCGAGCAGATGGAGCTGGAGTTCTTCTGCAAGCCCGGCACCGACCTGGAGTGGTTCAACTACTGGCGCACCTTCTGCCACAACTGGCTACTGGGCATCGGATTGAAGGACGAGAACCTCCGCCTGCGTGACCACGACCCCGAGGAGCTGTGCTTCTACTCCAAGGCCACCACGGACTTCGAGTTCCTGTTCCCCTTCGGCTGGGGCGAGCTGTGGGGCGTGGCGGACCGCACCGACTATGACCTGACCCAGCACCAGAACGTGTCCGGCAAGGATCTGACCTACTTCGACCCCGAGACCAACGAGCGCTACATCCCCTACGTGGTGGAGCCGTCCCTTGGCGTGGAGCGCAGTGTGCTGGCCGTGCTGGTGGACGCCTACGACGAGGAGGTCGTGGACGCGGAGAAGAACGACGTCCGCGTGGTGCTGCACCTGCACCCGGCCCTGGCGCCCTACAAGGCCGCCATCCTGCCCCTGAGCAAGAAGCTCTCCGAGCCCGCCCGCAAGATCTATGAGGACCTGTCCAAGGAGTGGATGCTGGACTTCGACGAGACCGGCTCCATCGGCAAGCGCTACCGCCGCGAGGACGAGGTGGGCACTCCCTTCTGCATCACCGTGGACTTCGACACCGTGGGCGATGCCGAGCACGCCGGCGACAACTGCGTCACCGTCCGCGAGCGCGACACCATGGAGCAGGTGCGTATCCCCATCAGTGAGCTGAAGGCCTATCTGGCCGAGAAGCTGGCCTATTAAGCGTAAAAAAAGAAAGCCCCGCGGGGCTTTCTTTTTTTGCTCACATATCCACGATCTGCAATTCGCTCTCGTCCACCTTCTGCATGTCCTTCTTGTTCATCATGTCGTACATACAGGGCACCACGAACAGCGTCATCAGCGTGGCGTACAGCAGTCCGCCGATACAGACCACGGCGATGGGCTGCATCAGCGCCGTGCCGGCGTTTTTCGCCGTGGCGGTGACGATCAGGCCCAAAATCGTGGTCAGACTGGTCATCAGGATCGGCCGCAGGCGGGTCACGCCCGCGTCGATGATCGCCTCCCGGCGCTCCATGCCGGACAGCCGCTGCTGGTTGATGTAATCCACCAGCACGATACCGTTGTTGACGATGATGCCCACCAGCATCACAAAGCCGATCAGGCTGATGACAGATACCTCGATCCCCGCGATCAGCAGGGCCAGGAAGCCGCCGGTAAAGGCCAGCGGGATGGTAAACATGACGATGAACGGGGATTTCAGCGACTGGAACTGTGCCACCATGATGAAGTACACCAGCACCACGCCCAGCAGCAGCATCAGCAGCAGCTGGCTCATGGCCTCCATGATCTGCTCGTTCTCTCCGTTGAATTCCGCGGTGACGCCCTCCGGCAGCGTCAGACCGCTGACGGCCTGCTGCGCCGCGGAGGTCACGTGGGTGACGTTGTAGCCATCGGCGATGGCGGCGGTCACGGTAACGCACCGGCGCTGCTGGTCACGGGAGATGGTGTTCATGGACACCGTCTCCGTCACGGTGGCCACATCGCCCAGCTTGAAGGTCTTGTCCTCCTCACTGCCGCCGGTCAGCTGCCCCGCGGCGCTGCTGCCGGTCATGCCTGAGGCGCTGCCAGTCATGGCGGAGGACGCGCTGCTCTCCGCCGACAACTCCAGCTCCAGCAGATTCTCCCGCTTGAGGACGCTGCCCTCCGCCGCGTCCACGGTCAGGTCCATGTCCTCGCTGTCCAGCGTCACATCCGATACGCTGGCGCTGCTCTGCAGCGCCGCGGCGATCTGCATATACACCTGGGCCACGGTCAGACCCTTCTCCGCCGCCGCCTTCCGGTCGATGGTCACCTGCAGCGCCGGGGCCGAGGCGTCCAGCCCGTCGCTGACCTCACCGACGCCCTCCACCTGCTCCAGCCGCTTGGCGATGGTCCGGGCGCTGCTCTGCAGGTCCGCCATATCGCTGCCGAACACCTGCAGCGACACGCCGCTGCCGGTCATATAGCTCATCATACCGCTCATCACGCCGCTGGCCGTCACCTCACAGGGCAGGTCGGCACACAGCGTCTCGATCTCCTTCCCCGCCACAGAGCCGAAGGTCCCCTCCGGCATGGTGATGTAGCCCTCCACGTCATAGCTGCCGCCGGAGGCGCCGCCCATGGCACCGCCCATGTTCAGGCCGCCCATGGTGCCGCCGCCCATCATAAAGCCGGCATCCTGCACGTCGTCCACAGTCATCACCCGCTTCAGCACCTCGTCGGCCAGCCGTACCGCCTCCTCGCGAGAGGTGTCCTCCGGCATGGTGATGGTCAGGGACAGGTTGTTCATATCCATCTCCGGCATAAAGGTAAAGCCGCGGCGCAGGCACGCGCCGGCACTGGTCACCAGCAGCACCAGCGACAGCAGCAGCACGCCGGCCTTGTGGTCCAGCGAAAAAGCGATGGCCTTCCGATAGGCGGGATAGACCTTATCCAGCAGGCCCGGCTTCTGCACCATGGGCCGGCGCAGCATACCGCTGGCCATCGCCGGCACCAGTGTCAGCGCCACCAGCAGGCTGGCCAGCAGCGAGTAGGTGATGGTCAGCGCCAGGTCGGTGAACAGCTGGCGGGTCAGGCCCTCTACGAACACGATGGGCGCGAACACGCACACGGTGGTCAGGGTAGAGGCCGTCACCGCGCCCAGCACCTGGCCCGCGCCGGACACCGCCGCCTGAATGATGGTGGCGCCCTTGGCCCGCAGGCGGTAGATATTCTCAATGACCACCACGGAGTTATCCACCAGCATACCCACCGCCACGGCCAGACCGCTCAGGGAGATCATGTTGATGGTCACGCCGGTGAAGTACATAAGTACGATGGCAAAGATCACGCTGACGGGGATAGATACCAGCGTGATGACCGTTGGCCGCCAATCCCGCAGGAACAGGTACAGAATGACCACGGAGAACAGCGCGCCCCACAGCAGCGACGAGGTGATGGTCTCCACGATCAGGTAGATATAGTCGCCCTGGTCCATCAGCGGCGCGAAGGACAATCCCTCGTACTGGCCCTCCAGCTCCTCGAACCGTGCGCTGATGTTATTGGACACCTCCGCCGTGGCGTAGTTGGACTGCTTGGTAAAGGTGATGAGAATGCCGTTGTCGCCGTTGACCTTGGTGTACAGCTCCCCGGCGTTGTCCGTGACCACCACGGTGGCGATGTCGCCCAGTGTCACCGGCTCGATGCCGTCCATGCCCAGATCCAGCAGCACCATATCCTCCAGCTCCTGGCGGGAGGACACGTTCTCGCCCACGGATACCATGTATTTCACGCCGCTGTCGTCCTCAATGTACCCGGCAGGCATGGCGAAATTCTGTGCCGTCAGCAGCTGGCTGACGGCGGAGATGGACAGCATCCCGCCCACGTCCGTCTGGTCCGCCACGGACTTGTAGGCATCCTTGATCTGCTCCAGACCGCTCTCGATCTGGGTCTTGGCCTCCTTCAGCTGCATATCCGCCTCGGTCAGCTGGGTCATGCCGTCGATCAGCGACAGCGTGGCGTCGTAGACCTGACCCTCCACCTCACGGCGGGTCTTGCCGCTCTCCATGTCCTTCAGCAGCGTTTCCAGGGTCTTTTTCAGCTGGTTCAGAGTCTTGTACAGGTCCTCCAGCTGTCCGGACACGCCCGGTATCTCCGGCAGGTCCGGCACGGTGGGCTCGTCGCCGCCGTCGCCGGGGTCGGGGTCAGGTGTGGGCGGGGTGATGGGCTCCTCCGGCAGGTCGGGCAGGCTGTCGTAGGCCTGCTTGATGTACTTGTACACATCGTCCACCGCGTCGCCGGCGGTGTCCGCCAGTCCGGCGGCAATGGACTGCTTGGCCTTCTGCAGCTCCGCCTGGCCCTTTTCCACCTCGTCCTGGGCGTCGATGAGCTTGCCCTCGGCCTTGGCCAGTTCCTTTTTCACCGCGGCGGCCAGCTTTTCCGACAGGGCGGACAGTTTCTCCGCGTCCAGTATCACGTGGGCCTCGCGGGTAACGGCGCCGCTGACGCTGATGCTGGCCACGCCGGACACGCCCTCCAGCTTGGGGGACAGCTCTCCGGTGACGAAATCGCTGAGCGCGTACACGTCCATGTCCTCCCGGGACACGGCGGCCACCATCACCGGCAGCATGGAGGGATTGATCTTCAGCACATAGGGGGCGGAGACGGTGTCGTCCCAACTGCCCTGCAATACGGAGATCTTCTGCTGGATGTCCACACTGATGGTATCCATATTGGCGCCGTCCTCGAACTCCAGTATGACCATGGATACGCTGTCCTGGCTGGTGGAGGTGACGGTCTTGATCTTATCCAGCGTAGCCATGGCCTGCTCCACCGGCCTGGTGATGGACTGCTCAATGGACTCCGGGCTGGCGCCGGGATCAGAAGTGACGATGATGACATAGGGAAAGTCCATGTTGGGCAGCAGATCCGGTGTCATTTTCAGATACGCCACCACGCCCAGCACGATAATGCCCAGCACCGTCACAAAGATCGTCAGCGGTTTTTTCACGCTGAAGCCGGCCATATCCGTCCCTCCTTTTTCCGCCTGCAGCGCCCACGCACCCAGGGTAAAACTGTAATAATGTGTAAGTGTACCATCCCCGCCGCCGACTTGCAAGCGGGACGGCGCAGAATTCACGAAAGCGTTACAAATACAGGATTTTTTCAGGAAAATAGTTCGGAGCTCGTAGTATTCTTTGCGCCGTCTTTACGCGTCCGGACGATGAAAAACGCGGACGCACCTGCGTCCGCGTTTTTCGCAAATAAGAAAGAGAAAAGGGAAGAAAACAGCAAAATCAGCCGGTGCCCCGTTACAGCAGCGTGCACAGCAGGCGCAGCTCGGCGGCCAGCCACACCGGCATCAGCATGGCGGTGACACGGCACACGGGGTTGATGTTCCCCGTCAGCAGGCACACCAGCGTGAACGCCAGAATAACCGCGATCACAACAGCGGTGATCGCCTTTGCCGGGGAAGTCTTGGTTTTCGTGTTTGTCATAGGGAACAACTCCTTTCTGTATTGTGGCCAAATCATACCACAAAGGTTGGTGCTTGTAAAATTGATTATTCTACTGTATAATATAGGCATAAACTATAATTTGGAGAGCCGCCTATGACCAACCAGGATATCGAGACCTTTTTCGCCGTGCTGGACCACGGCACCATGACCGCCGCTGCCGAGGCGCTGTACATCACCCAGCCGTCCCTGTCCGCCCGGCTGAAGGCACTGGAGGACCAGGTGGGCGCGCCCCTGTTCCACCGTGGCAAGGGCCGGCGCCGCATCACCCTGACGGATGCGGGCCAGCACTTCCTGCCTCTGGCCCGCCGGTGGCAGAACCTGCTCTCGGAGACGCAGACCTTCGCCGCCGCGGAAAAGCGTGAGTTTCTCCACGTCATCGCCGCCTACACCGCCAACCAGTACATCCTGCCCCCGGTGTACCAGCGGTTTCTGGAGCGTGAGCTGCCGGTGAACCTGTGGGTGGAGTCCATGCGGACGGACCAGGCGGTGTCCGCCGTGGCCCGGGGCGACGCGGACATGGCCATCGTGGACGGCGCATTGCACTACGATCTGCAGATCGAGGCCAAGCCCCTGTTCCGCGAGGGCTTCTTCCTTGTGGTGCCCAAAACGGTGGCGCTGACGGAACCGGTAGAGGCCACCACCCTGCACGTGCAGGACGAGATACTCATCTACGGCCAGCCGGAGATACAGCAGTGGCACGACTACTGGTTCGGCGTGGACGCCCGCCCCCTGCTGTACGCCGACACGCCCCAGCTGGCCGAGACCCTGCCCGCCTGCGGCAAGCGCTGGAGCATCATCCCCGCCGGCGCGACCGAGCCCTATCTGCGGATGTTCAGCAACGTACAGGTGCTGCGCCTGGCCCACCCGCCGGCGGAGCGCACCTTCTACCTGGTCACGCCCAAGGGCCGCGCCCTGTCCGCCGCCGCGGAGACACTGCTGGAGGACCTGCGGGTGCAGATACAGGATCTGGAGGGCATCACCTGGTATTGAGCAGCGAAAGAGACACACCCTTCGGTGTGTCTCTTTCTGTCGTTTTGTGTCGCATTCTGTCCTATCCCCGCCGCAGCTGGCCCCGGATCAGCCGCGTCACCGCGTCTGCCAGCCACCCGATGGCCGGCAGGCGCTCCATGGCCTGTCCGTAGATACGCCGGGCGTCCGGCACCTCCCGGTCGCTTCCGGTGAACAGACACACCGGCAGCACGCCCCGCAGCCGCAGGGCCGCGGCCTCCGCCGCCGTGTCGTCCACGCCGCGCTTCCCGGTGTAGGCCCACCCGCCCAGGCCGTTGGGTATCCGCTGGTCGTCGTTGGGGCTGGCGTCCGAGAGCACCAGCAGCAGCGACTGCTCGCTGCGCCGCTGCCGCAGCAGCCAGCCCATGGCCCGCAGGGCCAGCCCGTCCCGGTTCCACCCCGCGGCCACATAGTCGAATACCCCCTCGTTCTGCTCCGGATGGTCATAGTCCCGCAGCACCCGCAGCACCGTGCAGCCGCTGACGGAGCAGAACGCCGTCACCCGCACGGGGATGCGGCACCGGCTCAGGCTCTCCGCGATGAGATACGCCTGTGTGGCCAGCTTCTCCTGCTGCCGGTTCTGCGAGGCCGAGCCGTCCAGCAGCAGGTCCACGGACAGCTCTCCCGGCTCCTGCGGCGACCGGCGGGAAAACACCCGCTCGTCCCCCAGCGCCCCGGCGCGCCAGGCCAGCTCCGGCCGCAGCCTCCCGGCGCGGCCCGTACCGCCCTCGTCCTCCGCCCGCAGCAGCAGCGTGTTCTGCAGCTTCTGCGTCAGCTGTGCGATGGCCAGCTTGTTTTCCACCAGATGCTCCTGATAATACGCCCGGTTCTTCTCCCGCTGCTGCCGGAAGTGGGCCGCGTCCCAGGCCGCCTCCGGCGCGGGCGCGCGGCCCACCGGCTCGCCGCGGGTAAAGTGCAGCCGGCAGTTCTTGTGCACACCGGTGCACAGCGTGCGCTCCGCCTCGCTGAGCTGCCCCGGCGTCAGCATAGACGCGCCGAAGCAGTCCTCCACATACCGCCGCAGGATCGGCTCCGGCGTCCGGCCCTGCAAAAAGCTGAACAGCGTCTGCTTCTGCAAGCCGCCGCTGCCGCCGGGCGCGGCGTGTGACAGCGCCCGCAGGGCGTTGGGCCGCACAAAGTGCACGCCGCCGCTTTTGTCCCGCTTTCGGCCTACCCACGCCGCCCACTGGCGGTCGTCGGCGGCCCGGCGGGCGCGGCGGAACCAGGTGTACAGCACGCGCTCCGTCCGCTGGATCAGCTGCGCCTCCGTGCTGTCCCCCGGCGCGGCTATGTCGTCCAGCAACGGCGACAGGGCCGGGTCCTCCGGCTGTTCCAGCACGCGGCAGGCCCAGGCACGGCGCACGGCGTCCCCGTTCATGCCCTCGGCCACCGGCGTCTGCGCCAGCAGCCGGCGGGCATAGTCCCGCCGCAGCGCCGGCAGCAGCGGCCGTTCCGCCGCGCCGCGGGCGAACACCGCCCCCTCCAGCACCAGGAAGAATATGTCCGTGTACAGTGCCTCCTGCGCCGACCGGTGAAACTCGTTCAGCAGCGGCCGGAACCGGTCAAAGTCGTAATACCGGCAGGCCAGGCCCAGCACCGTATTGCCGTACAGCTCGGCATCCCCCGCCCGGTCGAAGGTCAGCAGCTCCGGCTTGCGGGCATAGTCCCCCCAGCCGTTCCACACCTGATTTTCCGCCCGGCGCGTCTCTCTGTCCTGTCTGTCCATATCAGTCGAACAGCTTGTCCCGGGTGGCGTCCCTGGGCAGGCGCGCCCACACCGCGTCCGCCACCAGCTGGCGCTCAAAGGGCTCAAAGGCCTTGTTGATGATGCCCAGGTCCAGCGCCTGCCCGGAGGGTATCCCCTTCTCGATCAGGTGCAGTGCCGCCAGCAGTCCCCGCAGGTCCAGCGCCTTGGTGGATATCTCACCGCTGTCGCACTTGGTCCGCAGGTCCCGGAACAGCGCCGTCAGCTGCTCGGCCCACTCCCGCTTCAGGGTGGGGAAGCTGCGGCGCAGCAGCTTCTGCAAATTCTCGTCGGAGATCACCGGCATATCCACCACCACGAACCGGCTCACCAGCGCCTCGTTCAGCTCACGGGTGCCGGCGTAGCCGTAGTTCATGGTGCCGATGAACCGCGCCGCGTCGTCCAGCTGTATGCGCTCATACCCCGGCACGTCGATGACGCGCCGGTGGTCCAGCGTGGCGTGCAGCACGGCCAGCGCCTCGTTCTTGGCCATGTTCACCTCGTCCAGCACGCCGAAGCCGCCCAGCCGCGCGCAGGCGCACACCGGTCCCTCCCGGAACACCACCTGCCCGTCCTTCAGCGTGTCCGCGCCGATCAGGGCCGCCGCGTCCACGTTCACATACATGGACACGTCCCACACCGGCCGTCCGAACAGCGCCGCCAGGTCCTCCGCCAGCACGTTCTTGCCGGTGGCCTTCGGCCCCGCCAGCAGCAGGTGCTCGCCGCACAGCAGCGCCGCCGCCGCGCTCTCCCATACCTCCCTGCCGTAGTAGAGATACTTCGGCACGGGCACGCGCTCCTGTGCCTCCGGCGTCAGGGGGTGGGCCTCCCGGAAGCGGCGTACCTCGTCCAGCAGGCCACTGTCCACGCCCTCGTCCCGCAATTCCTTCCAGATATCCATAGACTCGCCTCATTTCATCTCCGGATGATGCCAAATTATACTCCCGCCGCCCGCTAAGTGTCCGTTAAGGATGTGCAGTCCGTCCCCTTTGTCATATCCGCCCGCGTTCCGCCATATAGATAGAGCACAACGGCATGGGAGTGTTGCGTTATGCGAGACGATCTGGAGCAGCGGGCCAAAGAGCTGGCCCTGTACATGATAGAGAACCGGACCACCGTCCGCGCCGCCGCCAAGAAGTTCGGCGTCAGCAAATCCACCGTACACAAGGACCTGTCCGAGCGTCTGGCCCTGTGCGACCGGGCGCTGTACACACAGGTAAAGGCCATACTGGACGAAAACCGTTCCCAGCGGCACATCCGCGGCGGAATGGCCACGCGCCGCAAGTATAAGGGGATATGAAAAAAGGGACGGCGGCGCCGTCCCTTTTCCCGTATAAACCAAAACGGACACCCTTGCGGATGTCCGTTGCGTTTGGTCATTAGCCAATGTTGTTCAGCTTCAGCGTCAGCGCGCTCTTCTTGTGGGCCGCGTTGTTCTTGTGCAGCAGACCCTTTGCAGCAGCCTTGTCGATCGCCTTGACCGCCACCTTGTAAGTGCCCTCGGCCTCGGTGCGATTGCCTTCAACGGCAGCAGCCTCGAACTTCTTGATAGCAGTCTTCAGTGCGGACTTATTGGCTTTGTTGCGAGCATTTCTCGTCTCTGCCACCAGAACACGCTTCTTAGCAGACTTGATATTCGGCAAACCAAACACCTCCCCGACTTGAATTTTTTGTGCAGCGAAAATATACACTTCCACGCAGGATGATATTTTAGCATCTTTGCCTGAAAAATGCAAGACTTTTTTGCAATTTCCGCGGCAGTTTTTGTATAAAAGCGATTTCACCGGCCATGCTACCCAAAAGCCACAATATTTTGTGTTCAGAAGGGAGCGTTGACCACTACTATGAACCTCTCGCGTACCGATCTGGCCGTGGAAACAGCGGAGGCGCTGCCCACCGGCCGGGATATGTTTGCCCCCGGCACCGGCGTCACCAAGTCCGAATGCCTGCTGTGCGGCTGTCCCGTCACCCGCATCCATGTCCATACCCCGGCGGGCGCCCGGGCCATCGGCAAGCCCGAGGGCCGCTATATCACCATCGACCTGCGCCCCGCCCTGTCCCGTCAGGAGGCGCTGACCGGCCGGGCCGCCCTCTGTCTGTGCCGCGAGCTCCGCGCCCTGCTGCCGCCGCCATCGGACGGCCCCGCCCTGGTGGTGGGCCTGGGCAACGACGCCATGACCCCCGACGCCGTGGGGGCGGCGGCGCTGGAGCACCTGCTGGTCACGCGGCACATGGTCCGTTCCATGCCCCGGCAGTTCGGCGCGCTGACGCCGGTGGCGGCCCTGGCCACCGGCGTGCTGGCCCGCACGGGGGTGGAGACGCTGGAGCTGATCCGCGGCGCGGCGGACCGCCTGCACCCCTCGGTGGTCATCGCCATCGACGCGCTGGCCGCCCGCAGCCGTCACCGGCTGTGCGCCACCGTGCAGCTGGGGGACACGGGCCTGATCCCCGGCAGCGGCGTAGGCAATCACCGCAAGGCGGTCAACGCCCGGACGCTGGGCGTGCCGGTCATCGCCCTGGGCGTCCCCACGGTCATCGACGGCGCGGCCCTCTGCGGCGGCGAGGACGCCCCGCCCACCGGACTGTTCGTCACGCCCCAGGACATCGACCGCCGCGTCCGTGAGCTGGGCCGGCTCATCGGCTATGGCGTCACCCTGGCGCTCCAGCCCGGCCTGACGCCGGAGGATGCAGCGGCCCTGCTGGGATAGCCCTTGCAAAATCCTCCCCGACGCGGTACAATAGGGCATCAAAACTTCGGAACGGGAGGTATCGCACATGGAATTCAACCCCCAGATACAGCTGGCCGGCCTGCTGGAATGGATGGCCGAGCAGATGAATGCCTGCCACGGCAAAACCGCCGTCATCGGCATCTCCGGCGGCAAGGACAGCTCCACCGTGGCCGCCCTGGCCGTGGCCGCCTATGGCCGCGAAAACGTCCTCGGCGTCCTCATGCCCGACGGCGTCCAGCCGGACATCGACTACTCCCAGGCGCTGGTGGAGCACCTGGACCTGCCCCACACCACCATCAACATCCACGACGCTGTTCAGGGCGTGCTGAACGAGATGGAGAAGGCGGGCCTGACCCCCAGCCGCCAGACAAAGGTCAATCTTCCCAGCCGCGTCCGCATGGCCACCCTGTATGCCGTGGCCCAGTCCGTAGAGGGCGGTATCGTCATCAACACCAGCAACCTCAGCGAGGACTGGGTAGGCTACTGCACCATCTACGGCGACAGCGCCGGCGCCTTCTCCCCCCTGGGGATGTACACCACCGAGGAGGTCGTCGCCCTGGGCCGTCAGCTTGGCCTGCCGGAGAAGTTCCTCATCAAGCCGCCGTCCGACGGCCTCACCGGCCTGACCGACGAGGACAATCTGGGCTTCCCCTACCGCGCGGTGAACGAGTACGTCCGCCGCGGCGTGGTGGACCCGGCCATCAAGGAGCGCATCGACGCCCTGCATCGTGCCAGCCGCTTCAAATTCCAGACCCTTCCGGTCTACCACAACGGCCTGCCCATGGCGCTGACCGACGAGACCGATTATTATAACTGAGCCCCGTTTCCTTTTGTGCGCCTTTTTTCTCTCCGTCTTTTGAGAATACAAGGCTCCGGAGCCTTCCGGAACACAAAGGCAAACCGTGACTGACGCAAACGTATACAAAAGAGCACATAAGCAGCACATGCAGAGGACAACCAGGCAAACGCTGCGGAAACCGAAAAGCAAGCAAACAGACATTACCGAAAGCAAAAAAAAGCAGAAACACCCCGGCCATTGGGCCGGGGTGTTTCCGTGTGTTTGTGTTAGGAGAGAGAGAAAATCACATCAGGAAGTGTTGTTCCTTTGGATGATGCTATAATACCCTCTAATTTTGGCCGAATCTTGAAGCGGCCATGAACAATTTGTGAATTCTTCCTTTTGCGCCGTGTTTTTTCCACAGCAGACAGCGCGTTTCACTGAAACTTTCTGCTCTCGGCCACAGCCATCTGGTCGCAGCGGTTGTTTTTTTCGTTCTCCGCGTGGCCCTTCACCCAGTGGCAGCGCACCTCGTGAATATCGGTCAGCGCCAGCAGCTGCTCCCACAGGTCCGGGTTCAGCGCCGGCTTTTTGTCGCTTTTCACCCAGCCCCGCTGCTGCCAGCTTCTGGCCCAGCCCTTTTCCAGCGCGTCGATGACGTACTTGCTGTCGCTGTACAGCTCCACCACGCACGGCTCCTTCAAAAGCCGCAGCGCCTCAATGACGGCGGTCAGCTCCATGCGGTTGTTGGTGGTCTGGGCCGCGCCGCCGGAGAGTTCCTTCTCCGCACCCTTATAGCTGAGTATCGCCCCCCAGCCGCCCGGACCGGGATTGCCGGAGCAGGCTCCGTCGGTGTAGATCGTAACGGTTCTCATATATCCTTCCTTCACTCCACCCCAACGACCCGCACCGTTCCGTCCTGCACGGTAAAACGCACGTTCTTTCCTGCGTAAGCCATGCCGTACACGCGGTCGGGGTCGTCCTGATACCGGGGCCGCGGGTCGGCGGCCAAGGCGCTCAGCAGCCCGTGGCGCTGTCCGCTGTCAAACTGCGCCAGCAGCTCCGGGGGAAAGTCCACCGTCAGCACCGCGCCGGCATCGCCGCCGGTAAAGCCGCCGGCGGCGTCGGGATAGCTGTCCGCGTAGGCCAGATAGGGCTTGATGTCTACGATGGGCGTTCCGCTGACCATATCCGCGCCGCGGACATACAGCACCGGACCCTCCGGCTCGTCCAAGGCCACACGCTCCAGCTCCACAGCGGAGAGCCCCAGGCCGTTAGGCCGGAAGGGCGAACGGGTGGCGAACACGCCCACGCGCTCGTTGCCGCCCAGCCGGGGCGGGCGCACGGTGGGCGACCAGCCCTGCCGCTGCGCCCGGTCAAACTGCCAGATGAGCCAGATGTGTGAAAAGCCCTCCAGGCCCCGCACCGCATCCACGTCCCGGAAGGGCTTTTCGAACACGATGCGTCCGGGGCTGTCGGCAATGCCGCTCTGCCGCGGCACGCCGAACTTCTCCGCAAAAGGCGTCTCTATCCGCGCGATGATGTCCAGCCCGGAGCCGTTCACAGCGGGGCCTCCTCCGACGCGGGCTGCTCTTTCTCCTCGGGATCGGCCAGAGCCAGCGAGATGACCCGGTCGCCCTCCTCCTTGAAGCGCATGACGATGACGCCCTGGGTGGCACGTCCCGCCACGCGGATATTCTCCACCGGCGTGCGGATGAGAATACCGGCCTCTGTCACCAGCAGCAGGTCCTCCGTGCCATCCACCACCTTCATGCCCACCACCGGGCCGGTCTTGTCCGTGACCATATAGTTGCGGATACCCATGCCGCCGCGGTTGGTAATGCGGTACTCCTCAATAGGCGTCCGCTTGCCGTAGCCGTTCTCGGTGATGGACAGCACGGTCTTGTCCGCGTCGGCGCGGGCGGCGCCAATGACATAGTCGCCCTCCCGCAGGCGGATGCCCCGGACGCCCACGGCCGTGCGGCCCATGGCGCGCACATCCGTCTCGTCGAAGCACACCGCCTGTCCGTCGTGGGTGGCGATAAGCATACGGTCATGCCCCCGCGTCTCCGTCACAGAGATCAGCTCATCGCCCTCGTCCAGCGTCAGGGCGCGGATGCCGTTGTTCCGCAGGTTCTTCAGGGCGCGGACCTCCAGACGCTTCACCGTGCCGTTCCGGGTGGTCATGAACAGGTACAGCTCCTCGTCCCCCGTCTCCCGGAAGTGGAGCATGGCCTGTACGCGCTCGCCCGTCTCCACCTGAATGATGTTGACGATGTTCACGCCCTTGGCGGCCTTGCCGCTTTCCGGGATCTGATAGCCCTTCTTGCGGTAGACCTTGCCGGTGTCGGTAAAGAACAGAATATAGTCGTGGGTAGACGCGGTGAACACGTCCACCACGGTGTCCTCGTCCCGGGTGGTGATGCCCTTCTTGCCCATGCCGCCCTTGCTCTGGGCGGCGTATTCGCTGACCGGCGTGCGCTTGATGTAGCCGTTCTCCGTCAGGGTGAAGACACACTGCTCCTCCTCGATGAGATCCTCGATGTCCAGTTCGTCCTCCACGTCCTGTATCTCGGTCTTGCGGTCGTCGCCGAACTTGTCGGCAATGGCGGTCAGCTCCTCCTTGAGGATGGACTTCACCAGTCCCTCGTCGCTGAGGATACGCAGGAAGTAGGCGATCTTCTCCTCCAGCTCCTTGTACTCGGTCTGGAGCTTCTCCCGGTCAAGACCCTGCAGCGCCTTCAGGCGCATATCCAGAATGGCCTGGGCCTGCACGTCGTCCAGCCCGAAGCGCTGCATCAGGTTCTCCTTGGCGTTGTCGTAGCTGCTGCGGATGATCTTGATGACCTCGTCGATGTTGTCCTGGGCGATCAGCAGGCCCTCCAGCAGGTGGGCGCGCTCCTGGGCCTTTTTCAGGTCGAAGCGGGTCCGGCGGATGATGATCTCCTCCTGGAATTTCAGGTACTCGTCGATGATGTGCCGCAGGGACAGTATTTTCGGCTGCCGCTGGTTTTCCACAAGCGCCAGCATATTGATGGCAAAGGTGGTCTGGAGCTGGGTCTGGGCGAACAGGCGGTTCAGCACTACCTGGGGATTGGCGTCGCGCTTGAGCTCGATCACGATACGCATACCGTTGCGGTCGGACTCGTCCCGGATGTCGGAGATACCCTCCAGGCGCTTGTCCTCCACCTGGTCGGCGATGGCCTTGATGAGCATCCGCTTGTTCACCTGATAGGGCAGCTCCGTGATGATGATACGGGTGCGGCCGTTGTTGAACTCCTCAAACTCATGCCGGGCACGGACCATGAGCCTGCCCCGGCCCGTGGCGTAGGCGGCGCGGATACCGCTGCGGCCCATGATGATGCCGCGGGTAGGGAAGTCGGGTCCCTTCACATGCTCCATCAGGTCGCTGAGGGTGGCGTCCGGGTTATCCAGCACGCAGATGCACGCGCCGATGACCTCCCGCAGGTTGTGGGGCGGGATGTTGGTGGCCATGCCCACGGCGATACCGCTGGAGCCGTTCACCAGCAGATTGGGGAACCGGCAGGGCAGCACACGGGGCTCCTTGCGGCTCTCATCGAAGTTGGGGTCCCAATCCACCGTGTCCTTTTCGATGTCGCGGAGCATCTCGTTGGAGATCTTACTGAGACGGGCTTCGGTGTAACGGTAGGCGGCCGGGGGGTCGCCATCCACGGAGCCGAAGTTGCCGTGGCCGTCCACCAGCATATAGCGCATGGAGAAATCCTGCGCCAGACGCACCAGCGCGTCGTACACGGAGGCGTCGCCGTGAGGGTGATACCGGCCCAGCACATCGCCCACGCAGGTGGCGGATTTCTTGAAGGGCTTGTCGCTGGTCAGGTTATCCTCGTACATGGCGTACAGGATACGCCGGTGCACGGGCTTCAGGCCATCCCGCACGTCAGGCAGCGCACGGCCCACGATGACGGACATGGCGTACTCGATATAGGAGTTCTCCATCTCCGGCACCAGCGGGGACTCTACGATATGCTGGTTGGGAAAACGTATTTCTTCCGGGTCGTATTGGGGCTTTTTGCTCATACTGACACGACCTCCTTAATAATCCAGATTTACCGCGTACTTGGCGCGCTGCTCGATGAACTCCTTACGCGGCTCCACCTTCTCGCCCATGAGGACGGTAAACGTGGCGTCCGCCTTCACCGCGTCGTCCAGCGTAATGCGCCGCAGGGTGCGGGTGGTGGGATCCATAGTCGTCTCCCACAGCTCATGGGCATCCATCTCGCCCAGACCCTTAAACCGGCTGATGCCGATTTTCACGTTGGGGTCGCCGTTCCGCATCTCGTTGGACACCCGGTCACGCTCCTCGTCGGAGTACGCCACCCGCTGCTGCTTGCCGCGGGTCAGCTTGTAAAGCGGCGGCACGGCGGAGTAGACGTAGCCCTCCTCGATGAGGGGCCGCATATACCGGAAGAAGAAGGTCAGCAGCAGGGTGCGGATATGGGCGCCGTCCACATCGGCATCGGCCATGATGATGATCTTGTGATAGCGCAGCTTGTTCTCGTCGAACTCCTCGCCGATGCCCGCGCCCAGGGCGATGATGACCGGCTGGAGCTTGTCGTTGCCGTAGACCTTGTCCACCCGGGCCTTCTCCACGTTGAGCATCTTGCCCCACAGCGGCAGGATGGCCTGGAACCGGCTGTCCCGTCCCGCCGTGGCGGAGCCGCCTGCGGAGTCGCCCTCCACGATGTACAGCTCTGTCAGCTCGGGGTTGTTCTCGTTGCAGTCCCGCAGCTTGTCCGGCATGGCCGCGCCGCCCAGCACCGTCTTGCGCCGGATGGACTCCCGCGCCTTGCGGGCCGCCTCCCGGGCGCGGTTGGCGGTCATAGCCTTGTCCAGAATGGTGCGGGCCACCACGGGGTGTTCCTCCAGATACACCGCCAGCTGGTCGCTGACGATGCCGTCCACCAGCGTGCGGATATGGGCGTTGCCCAGCTTGGCCTTGGTCTGGCCCTCAAACTGGGCCTCCGTCAGCTTCACGGATATCACCGCCGTGATGCCCTCGCGCACGTCCTCGCCGGAGACCTTGTCGCCCTCCTTGATCATGCCGTATTTCAGGCCGTAGGCATTCAGTACGCGGGTCAGGGCCGCCTTGAAACCCGTCTCATGCATGCCGCCTTCCGGCGTATGGATATCGTTGGCGAAGGACACCAGCGTCTCGTTGTAGCCGTCGTTATACTGGATGGCGATTTCCGCCGTGCTGTCGCCCTTGGCGCCGGAGAGATAGATGACCTCCTCGTGGAGCGGGGTCTTGTTCCGGTTGATGTAGGTAACGAACTCCCGGATGCCGCCCTCATAGCACATGGCCTCGGACTTCTCTCTGCCCGGCCGGGCGTCGCTGATAGTGATCCGCAGACCGGCGTTCAGGAACGCCTGCTCCCGCATACGGGTGTGCAGCGTCTCATAGTCGTACTCCAGCGTGTCGAACATCTCCGGGTCCGGCTTAAAGGTCACGGTGGTGCCGGTATGGTCCGTCTCGCCGATGACCTTCATCTCCTGGGTGATATTGCCCCGGGAGAATTTCATCTCATAGATTTTGCCGTCCTTGTGTACCTGCACCGTCAGCCACTCGCTCAGAGCGTTCACCACGGACGCGCCCACGCCGTGCAGGCCGCCGGAAACCTTATAGCCACCACCGCCGAACTTGCCGCCGGCGTGCAGCACGGTGAACACCACCTCCAGGGCGGGCCGGCCCGTCTGGGCCTGAATATCCACGGGGATACCACGGCCGTTATCGGTGACGGTGATGGTGTCACCCTCGTTGATGGTCACGGTAATGTCCGTGCAGTAGCCGGCCAGCGCCTCGTCGATGGCGTTGTCCACGATCTCATATACCAGGTGGTGCAGACCGCTGGCGCTGGTAGAACCGATATACATACCCGGCCGCTTCCGCACAGCCTCCAGCCCCTCCAGCACCTGTATTTCTGATGCGTTATATTCCGTATCCACCACGGTCTTTTCCAGTTCTGCCATGTACTACTCTCCTTTTCCTTGGACCCGCTTGCCCAGCGTCCGGGAATTGATCTGCGACAGATACACGATCTGCCGGTGATAGGGATGGTCACACACCACGAAGGACCGCGGTATGTCCTCGCAGGCGCTCTGTACCACGCCCTCCTGCTCAGCTCCCTGTAAAAACTCTCTCGTTTTTTTTGAGGTAGAGGTGTTATCCAGGTCAAAGATACCGATGACCCGCCGGTCCTCTACCATCACGTTCATACCGATGTGCAGATACGCCATCACAGTACCTCCCCGCCCCGCACATGGAACACCCTGCCGCTGAGCAGCGTGTCCAGCCGGTCGTTTTCGCAGCAGGTGATAAACACCTGTCCGCCGCTGATGCGATTCAGTACGTATTCCTGCCGCCGGGGGTCCAGCTCGCTGAGCACATCGTCCAACAGCATTACCGGATACTCCCCCATGGCGTTTTTGTGTATCTCGCGCTCCGCCAGCTTCAGGCTCAGTGCCGCCGTCCGTACCTGCCCCTGCGAGCAGAACTGCCGCGCGCTGCGCCCGTTGACCAGCACCTCGATATCGTCCTTGTGGGCGCCGGAGAGACACAGCTTCGACGCACGCTCCGCCGCCTGATGGCTCTCCATATGTGCCTCCAGCGCCGCGTAGATATCTGCCTGGCTTCCCAGCGGGTCGGCGACGGTCCTGACGGTCTGGTACGTCAGGGTCAGTTCCTCCCTCTCGCCGCTGCACTCATAGTGTGCCTGCCGGGCATATTCCGCCAGCGCCGCACAGAACCGCGCCCGATAGCCTACCAGCACTGCGCCGCTGCGGCACAGGCCCTCGTTGAATTCCGGCAGCAGGTCCAAAAGCTCTGGCTTGTCCTCGCTGTCCCGCAGGATGCGGGTCTTGTGCTCATACAGCCGGCTGTACTGGTTCAGCGCCTCGGCGTATCGCGGCCGCAGCTGGCACAGCGACAGGTCCATGAACCGCCGCCTTTCCGCCGCACCGGCCCGGATCAAAAACAGATCCTCCGGCGCAAAAAATACGGTATGCAGCACGTCGGACAGGGCGGCGCTGTTTTTGGCGGGCACACCGTTAACGGTCATTTTCCGCCGCTTTCCGCGGAAGAGGCGTATGTCCGTCACAAATTCCCGCTGTCGGGAAAAGATATCTCCCAACAGCGCGGCCTCCTGCATATCAAAGCCGATCAGCTCCTTATCTCCGTGGGCGCGGGGACTTTTTCCACAGCTAAGATATACGATGGCCTCCAGCAGATTTGTTTTTCCTTGGGCGTTCTCTCCATAAATAACGTTGCAGCTGGGGTCGAACGTCAGCGCCTGCGTGCCGTAGTTCCGCCAGCCCTGCAGGTGCAGGGCGTCAACTCTCATACGTCACCGTCAGCGTCTGCCCGTTGAAGGCCACCACGTCGCCGGGTCGGATCTTCTTGCCCCGCATGGTGCACACCTCGCCATTGACTGTCACGTTACCCTCCTGGATGACGAGTTTGGCCTCGCCGCCGGTCTCTACCGCCGCGGCAAACTTCAGCAGATCCTGCAATTTGATATATTCCGTTGTGATGGTGATAGTCTCCATAATAATGAACCTCGTTCATAGATATCATATGCCGTTTTTTTCTTCAATAAAAAGCGCGCACAGTTCGATAAAGGTGCAGCTCCTGCGTTCTGCCGATGGCACACCAACGACGGCGTACCGGGTGTATGTCGAGGAGGTGTAACGATGGCAGGGCACAAGAGATGTGCCTTTATTGCGCCTTCAGGCGCACCGGCAGCACCATATAAAGAAAGTTGTCACTGTCATCTACGGGCGTGATAATACAGGGCGAAATACCGGTGTTCAGCTGCATTTTCACCGTGTCCGCCGGGGCATAGCGCAGGGCGTCCATGAGATAGCGGTTGTTGAAGCCGATCTCCAGCTCCTGTCCGTCGCCGCGGACGGGGCAGATATCCCGGGCTTCGCCGTTTCCGGTCCGGGCGGACATATACACCCGGTCCTGGCTGAACAGGCAGCGTACCGGACTTTTCAGCTTCTCGCTGATGACCACGCTGACGCGGTCCAGGCTTTCGATCATAGTCTTGTTGTCCACCTCGATGCAGATGGGGTTGGTGGTAGGTATGGCATTCTTGTAGTCCAGGAATTCACCCTCCAACCGGCGGCATATCAGCTGGGTAGCCCCGGCCTCGAACATCAGATGGCGCTTGCCCTGGGTCACCGTCACCATGTCGTCGGTGTCGGCGCATATTTTTTCCACCTCATTCAGGGCGGCGCCGGGGGCCACGAACTTGAATGCCCCGCCGTCGATGTGCTCAAGCGGCTCGCGGCGCAGCGCCAGACGGAAGCCGTCCACCGCCACCATGGTCAGTCCCTTGTCGCTGATCTCAAACAGGGCGCCGGTGTGGATGGGACGGGCCTCATTGACGGAAACAGCAAAGCTGGTCTGGTTGATCATAGCCTTCAGCGTCCGCTGCTCCAGTGTGACGGAGAACTGGTCGTCCACCTCCGGCAGCTCCGGATAGTCGTCGGCGCTGAGGCCGGGAAGCTCGAAGCTGGCATCGCCGCAGTTCAGCTTCACGTTGAACTTGTCGTCTGCCTCAAAGGTCACCATATCATCCGGCAGGCGGCGGATCATCTCGCCGAACAGTCTGGCGTTCAGCACGATGTGCCCTACCTCGGACACTGCGGCCTCCACCGTGGTGCGTATGCCGGTCTGCATATTATAGCCGGACAGCCGCAGTCCCTCACCGCACTCCAGCAGGATACCCTCCAGCGCCGGGATGGAGCTTTTAGCCGCCACCGCCCGAGACACCGCGGCCACCGCCTGTTGTACCAGTGCCTTTTCACAGGAAAATTTCACCATATCCGTCGTTCCTCGCTTTCCGAAAGTCATTGCCGCCTGCGCTGTCTGAAAGATCAGCCCTATGCAAAAAAGCGGTTCTATTTTTCTAAATCAAATCATAAACTAATCTTTTATTTCAGTAGTCTTATTAGTAGGGAAATTTTATGTGGACATCCATGTTTATCCCGCGCTGTTATCGCCTTTTTTATAGACATACCGTTATGGAAAATACGCCGGGTTTCCCACAGTTGTATGTGTGATGCGGATGTTACACAGATTTTCCACGTGGATTACACAGGAAATGGGGAAAACCCTCCCCTTTCGCTTTGTCTCGCCAGCACCTGCGATTTCTCACTTTTTGCTGTTGATGTTGGTGGTGATCTCCTTCACCTTTTCAGCAAAAGCGGGGTCGGAGCGCATCGTGCTCTCCACCTTGTCCAGAGAGTGCAGAATAGTGGAGTGGTCCCTGTCGCCGAACTCCTTGCCGATGTCGTTCAGGCTCATGGAGGTCATACGGCGGATGAGATACATGGCGATCTGCCGCGCGGCCACCACATCTCGGCTGCGGCTTTGTCCCCGCAGCGTCTCCTCGTCCACATGGAAGTAGCTGCATATGTATCCCACGATAATGGCAGGGGTGGGGGCAAAGTCGTTGCTCTTCTTCAGCATATCACGGATGGCCCGGCTGACGGTCTCTTCGTTGACCTGGTCGTCCAGCAGGTCCCGATAGGCCAGTATCTTATTCAGCGTGCCCTCGATCTGCCGCACGTTGGAGGTGATGTTCTCCGCGATGTAGTCCGTCACCTCGTTGGGCAGCTTCACGCCCAGCATGGCAGCCTTATTCTGCACGATGGCGAACCGTGTTTCAAAGTCCGGCGGCGCCACATCCACCATCAGGCCCCACTCGAACCGGGTCCGCAGCCGGTCCTCCAGCTGAGTGATCTCCTTGGGCGGCCGGTCTGACGTCAGCACGATCTGCCGCCCGGATTCATACAGGGTATTGAAAGTATGGAAGAACTCCTCCTGGGTCTGTATCTTGCCGGCGATGAATTGGATATCGTCCATCAGCAGGATATCCGTCTGCCGGTACTTTTCCCGGAACTCCGCATTGCGGTTTTCCCGGATGGAGGCGATCAGCTCATTGGTGAAGTCGTCGCCCTTCACATAGACGATCCGTGCCTCCGGCCGCTTTTTACGCAGGGCGTTGGCGATAGCGTACAGCAGGTGCGTCTTGCCCAGTCCGCTGTCACCGTAGATAAACAGCGGATTGTAGTTTTCTCCGGGCTTCTCGGTCACCGCCTTGGCGGCGGCAAAGGCCAGCTTGTTCTGGGGTCCAACCACATACGTCTCGAAGGTGAAGGCCTCCGACTCTGACAGATCGCCCGGCCTGTCCGGCGCCACACCGTGGTAAGCCGCCAGCTGCTGATCGTCCAGAATTTTTACCTCCAGGTCCGTGGAGAACAGGTCCCGCAGCGCCGCCTTGATGTGTGGCAGGAACCTGGCCTCGATGGTGCTCTTTTTAAAGGTATTGCTGCAATGGAGCACGAAGGCCGAGTCCTCCATTGTCACCACCGTTACCTCGTCGAACCAGGTGTTGATGGTGGTTTCGGACAGCTCATGGCTCAGCCGTTTGAGCACGCTGTCCCACAGGTCTTTCATGGAATTCAAGCAAAAGCTCCCCTTTCGGCGGAGGCTGTCTGTTTTCCTCCGCAGTAAAATGGCGGGGGGTATACCGCCGCAAAATATCCCACTACATTATAGCAGAAAACACGCCGGAAGTCTACACCTATTCTAAATATAAACTGCCGGCTTTTTCCCTGTTTTTCCCGCAAAAACGGGTGCTTGTGGGTAAATTTTTGTTGACAGTGCCCCCCTGTATCTGTATAATATACTCCGCGTGGTTGCACGCAGATGTGCAACAGGCGTGGAAATGTTTACTGCGGCGGTGAATATCTCACCGCTGTCGAGTAAGCGCGGGGCCTTGTTGTCCCGCCGGATAATCTTAAAAATGGAGGTGTCATGCAATGTTCCGTACCTATCAGCCCAAGAAGCGTCAGCGCTCCAAGGAGCACGGCTTCCGCAAGAGAATGGCCACCCGCAACGGCCGCAAGGTTCTGGCCCGTCGTCGTGCCAAGGGTCGTGCCCGTCTGACCCATTGAGGTCACGGAAGGTGCATCGCACAAACAGATAAGCCCTGAGGGACGGAGGATCGAGATCCCCGTCCCTATCGGTGTATCTGGCGAGGCAAAACCAGTATAGCGAGGGAACACATGGACGCAAGAGTAACGGTGAAGCAAAACAGCGACTTCCGCCGCATTTACCGCAGGGGCCGGTCCGCCGTCTCCGGCGGCGTGGTGGTCTACTGCCTGAAGAACAGACAGGGCATGAGCCGCCTGGGCGTCACCGTCTCCACCAAGCTGGGCCACGCCGTGGTCCGCAACCGTGTCCGCCGCCGGTTTCGTGAGCTCTATCGCCTGCACAGGGCCGATATGCTCCCCGGCTGGGATATTATCATGGTGGGCCGTGTCCGTGCCGCCGAGCTGCCCTATCACAAGCTGGAAAAGCAATACCTCCGCTGCCTTGCAGAGCTGGGATTGCTGCGGGAGGATGTATGAAAAGACTTCTTCTCTCCGCCATCCGCTTTTATCGCCGGGCCGTCTCGCCCCTGTTCCCGCCCCGCTGCCGCTATATCCCCACCTGCTCGCAGTACGCCCTTGAGGCGGTCGAGAAATACGGTGCGGCCAAGGGCGGCTGGCTGGCGTTCAAGCGTCTTATGCGGTGCCATCCCTTCCACCATCACAAGGGCGGCTGGTATGATCCGGTGCCCTGAACCAACCCCCCTCAAAAAACTACGGAGGAATAAAAGCCTATGTTCGCACAACTCGGCTACTACATCTGTGTGCCGTTCGCGTGGCTCACCCGCCTGTTCTATACCTGGACGGGCTCTTACGGCGTCGCTCTGATCCTCTTCACCCTGATCGTCAAACTGGTGCTGCTTCCCTTCCAGCTCAAGAGCAAGAAGAGTATGCTCCGCATGGGCCGCATGAACAGCAAGGTGCAGGAGATCCAGAAGAAATACGCCAACAACAAGGAGAGGCAGCAGCAGGAGATCGCGGACCTCTATGCCCGCGAGGGCGTCAACCCCATGTCCGGGTGCCTGTGGTCCTTCCTGCCCTTCCCCATCCTGATCGCCCTGTACTACATCATCCGCACACCTCTGCGCTACTTCATGTCCCTGTCCAACGAGGTCATCGCCAAGATCACCGAGCTGGCGGTGTCCCTGGGATATGTGTCCGGCGCCAGTGGTCAGGCCTCTGCTTATGACCAGATCTATCTGGCCAAGTTCATCCACGATAACTGGTCCAGCTTCGAGGGCAAATTCGATGGTCTTATCGACCTGAACTACACCTTCCTCAGCATGGATCTGTCCGCCGTGCCCAAGGATCTGTTCAGCCAGTTCCCCTCCGGCGGCTGGCCCGTCATCGGTATCATGCTCATGCCGCTGATCTCCGCCGCGCTGCAGTTCCTGATGACCCGCATCTCCATGAAGACCAACGGCAACAGCAATATGAACGGCTCCTCCAAGGCGATGCTCTACATGATGCCCCTGATGACGGTGTGGATGGGCTACATCCTCCCCGCCGCCCTGTGCGTCTACTGGATCGCCAACGCCGCCTTCTCCTGCATTCAGGAGCAGGTGCTGAACAAGCACTTCTCTAAGGTGCTGGACCGCGAGGAGACCGACAAGGAGCGCCAGAAGCGCGAGGCCCGCTACGCTAAAATGCAGGCTGCCCGCGAGAATTACAACCGTCAGCTGGAGCAGCAGGCCCAGTCCAAGGGAGGCAAGAAGCCCCAGCCCCAACCCAAAAAGAAAAAGACCGGCGAGAGCACCACGGAAGCCGGCAAGGTGGGCAATCGTCCCTATGCACGGGGCCGCGCCTACCGCGAGGAACACTACGACGAATAAGGAGTTTTGTCTATGAGTTATATCGACGTAACGGGCAAGACTGAGGACGAGGCGCTGCGTAAAGGCCTTGAGCAGCTGGGCATGGACCGCGATGACGTGTCTGTCTCCATTCTGGAGCGTGCCAAGACCGGTTTCCTGGGCATCGGCGCCACCCCCGCCCGTATCCGTATCACCTATGGTCCTGATGAAGCGGACGTTGCCGCCCCCGCCGAGGTGAAGATCATCCCCGAGACCCCTGCCGCCCCCAAGGCGGAGCCCAAGCCCGCCGTCCCCGCTAAGCCGGCGGCGCCAAAGGCTGACAAGCCCCGCCAGGACCGTCAGAGCCGTCCCGACCGCAGCGACCGTCCCCGCCCCGAAAAGAAGGAGCGTCCTGCCCCTGTGGCCCCGGCCATCGACCTGCCCGAGTGTGATGACGATAACGCCAAGCGTATCATCGCCTTCGTCTCCGGCCTGCTCCAGCACATGGACAGCGCCGCCGAGGTCAAGGTCTACGAGGTGGAGAAGGGCCGCTACAAGGTCATTCTGGTGGGCGAGCGTCTGGGCCAGCTGATCGGTCATCGCGGCGAGACGCTGGATGCCATCCAGCAGCTGACCAATTATGCCATCAACACCGGCAGCGACAGCAAGCGTGTCCGCGTCCAGATGGATGCCGAGAACTACCGTGCCCGCCGTGAGCAGAGTCTGGAGAGCCTGGCCCGCAAGGTGGCGACCAAGGTACAGAAGTACCGCCGCAGTGTGACCCTGGAGCCCATGAATGCCTACGAGCGCCATGTGATCCACGCCGCCCTGCAGGATGTTCCCGGTGTCACCACTTACTCCGTGGGCACTGAGCCAAACCGCCGCGTGGTGGTCTCCTATGACCGCGCCCAGGCCCGATAACAGAAAAAAAAGAAAGCCCGAAGGGCTTTCTTTTTTTTCTGTTATACGCCGGTTCCGTCAAAGGCCGGCGTGTAGGCCTCCTCGGCGGAGGTCCGTTCCTGCACGAAGCCGTCCTCAATGCCGCAGTTCCGCATATAGGTCACTGCCGCCCGGTACTCCGCCGCCGTCACCCGCCGCGCCAGCCGGCCCGTCATGCCAGTCGGCGGCGTATACTGGCTCATCAGCGATACCACCACGTCACCGGGTGCGAAGGTCTCCGCGATCCAGTCCAGCACTTGCCGGGTGTTGTTCAGATACCCCGGCAGTACCAGGTGCCGCAGGATCACACCCTTTTTCATCAGCCCGTTCTCGTCGTACACCGGCCGTCCCACCTGACGAAACATCTCTCGTATGGCTCCGCAGGCCGTGGGAAAGTAGTCCTCCGCCACGGAGAGTGCCTTAGCCAGCGCGCCGTCGGCATATTTCAGGTCCGGTAGATATATGTCTACCTTTCCTTCCAGCTGCCGCAGCGTATCGACCTTTTCATACCCACCGCAGTTGTACACCACCGGTACCGGAAGCTTTGGCTCCAGGGCCGGCAGTATCCACGGCAGGAAATGAGTGGGCGTCACCAGCTCGATGTTGTGTGCGCCCCGGGAGATCAGCTCGTCGAATATCTCCCGCAGCCGCGCCGTGGAGATATCCTTTCCCTGACCACCGGCGGAAATACTGCCATTCTGGCAGAAGCAGCACCGCAGGGTACAGCCGGAGAAAAACACCGTTCCTGCGCCATTTGTGCCGGAGATGGGCGGCTCCTCCCACTGGTGCAGCATGGCCCGTGCCACCCGCAGTCCGGCGGGCATACCGCAGAATCCGCTGCCGTGCTCCGCAGTGCGCTCTGCCCCGCAGTTACGGGGACATAAGGTGCAGATCATACCTTGTGGATGTCAAAATCCGGGCCCAGGTCGCCAGCCATCCAGTGGCGGCGACACAGACCGATATACTTGTCGTTGGCACCCAGCACCACCTGTGCGCCCTCCTTTACCACATGGCCATTTTCGTCGAAACGGGCGTTAAAGGCCGCTTTTTTGCCGCACCAGCAGATAGTTTTGACCTCCTCCAGCTTGTCCGCCAGCACCAGCAGATGGTAGCTGCCCGGGAACAAGTCGCCCTTGAAGTCGGCGCGGAGACCGTAGCAGATGACGGGGATGCTGCAGTCATCGACGAGGTGGACGAGGTAATAGACCTCATCTTTTGTCAGAAACTGGGCTTCGTCGATGATAATACAGGCATAGGTCTGCAGTTCGGTTTCCGACATTTCGCGCATCTCGTCAAAGTAGATGCAGGGGTGCTTCAGGCCGATGCGGGAATAGACCATGTGGTCGCCGTCGCGGGTGTCCAGACGGGGCTTTACCAGCAGCGTTTCCTGGCCGCGCTCCTCGTAGTTGAACCGCGCCATCAGCGCGTTGGCCGTCTTGCTGGAGCCCATGGCGCCAAACTTAAAATACAACTGTGCCATCCCTGTTTCTCCTTTATTTGCATACGATTTTATTTATTTTCCAACTTTTTGAAGGCGGTGGGCATGGGGTAGAGATCCCGGTCATCAGATGCCCAGACCCAGTCCGGAGGGCCGTCGCCAGCGACGGTTAAGCGAAATACCGTCATATTCCAGCGGAGATGGGTAAAGATATGCCTGTCCGAAAAGCGCTTCTCCCAGGAAAGCGGCGTGAGTCCCCAGTCCAGAAGCTGTTGTGCCGCAAGGGTTTCCGTCAGCATCCCCTCGGTGTTGGGAAACTCCCACAGGCCGGAGAGCAGGCCCGTTTCCGGGCGGCGGCGCAGGGCTGTGCGGCCATCGGGGGTGGTCAGCAGAAAGACCGTCAGGTCCTTTTCCGGCTTGGTGGTATTTTTTTCCCGCACCGGCAGCCGGGACTGAAGCCCCGCAGCCTTTGCGGCACAAAGGCTTGCGGCGGGACAGCTTTCGCAGTTGGGATTTTTTGGTAAGCAGACTGCGGCACCCAGGTCCATCATGGCCTGGTTAAAATCGCCGGGGCGGTCGGTGGGCATGACGGCCGCCAGCGCATCGCGGACGTGCTGGCGTGTCCGCGGGTCAAGGACGTTATCGTCGCAGGAGGTCAGCCGCGCCGCGATACGCAGTACGTTGCCGTCAACGGCAGGAACGGCTTTATTAAAGGCGATGGAGAGTATCGCGCCCGCCGTATAGTCGCCAATTCCGGGAAGCTGTATCAGGTCGCTGTACGTGTCGGGGAGACAGCCGCCGTATTGGTCCACCATGACGCGGGCGGAGCGCTGCAGGCTGCGGGCGCGGCTGTAATAGCCCAGGCCCTGCCACAGGGAGAGCAAGCGGTCTTCCGCTAATTCCGCCAGGGCGGGCACGTCCGGCGCGGCGGCCATAAACCGCTCAAAATAGGGAAGCACCGCCTGTACCCGCGTCTGCTGGAGCATGATCTCCGACACCCAGGTGCGGTAAGGCGTGACGATATCTCGCCAAGGGAGAGAACGTTTTTCCCGGTCGTACCAGGGCAGCAGGACTGCCGGCAGAGAGGCCAGCGGGACCGGTATTTTTTGGGAGCTTTGGTTGCTGTTTTTGTTACTCTTGTTTGCCATTTATTTTCAAATGCTGTTGTCTGATCGTTACTTTTTGTTGCTCTGTGGTAAAGGTATATTAAAGCGGGAGGCGTAGTGGCAGCGGCGGCAGAGGGCCTCGGCGGGCTCACGGCAGTCAAAGCCGCGGCGGATGCGCTGGGCCCGGGGCGTGTTGAGAATGTAGTCCAGGCTCTGGTGGAAAATGTTGCCCAGGGCCAGCCGGCCCTCGCTGTCCAGACAGCAGGGGATCACGGTGCCGTCGCACAGCACGCCCAGCTGGCGGCGCAGGCCGTAGCAGTACTGGGTGTCGTCGGGGCAGTCGTTGTTCTCGTCGCCGGGCCAGTAGAAGTGCTCGTCCTTCTGTATGTAGATGCGGGGGGCCAGGCGGCGGTTGTGGAGCATATCCTCGGGGAGGTGGGCGGTATTCTGCCCGGTGAGCTCGCCCAGGATGCGCTCGATCTCCGGGTTCAGGGCCTGGGGCATGCCGCTGTTCCACAGGCGCAGGGTGCAGTTGACCCCAGCGGCGGCCAGCTTCTGGCAGCTGCGGAGACAGCCGGTGACGTAGTCCTCCAGGGGCACGTTCAGGTGGTTGCCCTCGAAGGAATGGAGAGAGACGGCTACCTTATGCAGGGCGGGGCAGGCAAGCAGGATATCCAACTTTTTGGGCAGGAGCGTGCCGTTGGTGGTGATGCAGACACGGAAGTCCAGCTGGGCGCAGGTATCCAAAATTTTCCCCAGCTCCGGGTGGAGCAGCGGCTCGCCCATAACGTGGAGGTAGATATACTGCGTGACGGCACGCAGCTTTTTGGCCGCCACCGCAAAGTCGTCGGTACGCATGGCCATCAGCGGCCGGTGGTGGCCGGCGCAGAAGTCGCAGTGGAGGTTGCAGAGGTTGGTGATCTCCACATAGGCGCGCTGGATGTTCATGGCGAAAGCCCCCTTGTCCTTATCGTGTCGGGCAGGCGTGCCTGCCCGCACTGTGCTATGGCAACATTGTATCACATCGCGGGGCGTTTGAATAGGGAAAGTTTGCCGGGACGGCAGGAGGCGCGTATAAAATGTTTGGTACGTTTGGGATGATGAAAACCATGTATTTTTGAGAAAAATACCGTGTTTTTATCATATAATAGTTGCAATTTCTTATAGAATGTGGTACGGTATACGCAGAACGAAGCCACGCCCGCGAGGCGAATAAAACGGAACATCAGGAGGTACGTCCATGAAATACCCGAAGACCGGCAGTGAGGTCTATGTGAGCCTGAACCTGTCCAACACCATGCTCACCGGCATCGGCAAGGGCACCATTACCCGGGAGGAGGTCTCCGCCAGCTATCTGAAGCGGCTGTTTGCCGAGCACGGCGTCATCGTGTCCGCCAAGCCGGAGCAGCGCCGTCTGCTGGAGATCGTCAACGAGCGCTGCGATCTGGAGCTGGAGATCCCCGAGCAGCTGAAGCTGTTTCAGCTGTCCGAGGAGCACCGCCGGCTGGTGGTGATCGAGGTCACCGGTCTGCGCCGGAAGAACGGCTCCCTGCTGCCGGAGTACACGGAGGAGGAGTTCAACGAGGCCACGTTTGCGTTCGTGAAGTACTACGTGCAGGGCACCCACTACGACACGCTGGTGGAGGAGAACAAGAAGCTGAAATTCGAGCTGGAGCAGGAGCTGGAGTGGCGGAACCGCACGGACAACTGATGAGATACAAAAAGAGACGGCGAAGGCCGTCTCTTTTTTGCGCCTGCGCGAGGGGCGCTGCCCCGGCGGCGAGCAGGTGTTGCGCCTGCGGGCGCAAGCTGGGGTGTTTCGTGCCCCGGCACGAGTAACTTTCTTTTGTTGTCAAAAGAAAGTTACCAAAGAAAACCACTCAAACCTACGGTTTAAGGATCCCTTGGCGCGGGGCGGGCAAGTGCAAATTTGGCGGTGTGTACTCGCGGGCGGGGTGCAGCGGTCATCACTGTCGGTCAAAAGGACTGCGTGTACGTTCACCGGCGCGGAGGCTGACGCGGCCGCTTACTTCAGCCACGGTAGGGGTATTTGCTTCTACCAGGTTGGCGATTATCAAATCGCGCCCATTGCGGCGCGAAGCACCGCAATGGGTAGGTGGCGGCTGACGCCGCCGGGATATGGGGGACACTGCCTGCGGGCGGGACGGGAGACGAAAGACCCCTCATCCGTCAGCTTCGCTGGCATCTGTCTCCCTGCGGGTCGGTCGGTTCGCGGGTCTGACACGCCACCGGCGTGTCATTCAACACCGCGGGCCCCTCAAGGGGAAGGCTTGGGGGATAAAAAGAAGCGCCCGGGGGCGCTTCTTTTGGCTTTGTTTATCTCTTTTTGGTGATGCAGGTCAGGCCGGTCAGAGACAGGAGCGACAGGGCACCGTAGAGGGCTACGCCGGGGTCGGCGGTCTTGGGAGAACCCTTGGCATCGTCGGCCTTAGTATCGGGGGTAGGGTAGTAGTAATAGCCGCCGGAGGAGGCCGGGGTCCGCACGGCATACAGCGTCAGCGGCCCTTTTATTTCGGTGTTAAAATCCCACGCTTCGGAGGCACCCTCTTTCGCCCAGTACATAAAGGCCTGGCCATTCACTGTGTCAGGATCATCCGGTTTTCTGGCCTTTTTATCCCCTTTCGTAAAAATAGGCTGGAAGGTCCTTGTCTTGGCGACCTCGTCAATGAAATTGACGGTGTTGTAGTCCACAGCGGTGCCAGGAGTATCGTCCATCTTCACCTGTATATGTCCGTCAAGCACACCGTTCTCTTTCACAACAGATTCAGCCACGCTTTTCAAGGCTTTCTCGTTATAGTCATCGTCCCTGCTTTCACCATCCGGTTTCATGTTCGAAGTCTCGAAGAAAATATACACCTTCCCTTCGATGATACCGCCGGTAACGGACAGGCCTGTCTCTTTCCGAACCGGCTCGTGTACGTAAATATCTCCTCTTCTGGCATTCGGATTTTCACCGATATACGCCGTACCGGACATGGTCATATTCCCATTGTACACATATACGCCCCTTTCACTGCACCCTGTGATGCGGCCGCCGGTCATTGTGAAGGTCCCCACATTATTATGTACGCCGACAGTTTTTCCGGTGATGGTGCCGCCAGACATTACAAGGGTCGCCCCATCGATATAGATGCTGCTGCCGCTGTTAACGGTAAGCGTGCCGCCCTCCAGCTTCAGCGTTGTATCTTTCTCCAGGAATACGGCTCCTCCAACATAGTCATAGTAAATTCCCGTCACATTTGGTCCCTTTCCGCCGGTAATGACACCGCCAGCAGGCAAATCCGCATAGGATCCTGTATGCGGATTTTGGGGACGGCTGTCCGTGATGGTCAGGGTCGCACGGTCACTCACCCGGAGCACACTGCCGTCACCGGTCATCTTGAGCACATGGCCGTTCAGGTCGATGGTCAGGTTTTTTGTAATTTGCAGCGTGGCATGCACCTCCGTATTGGAGCTCAATTTAATCGTATCGCCAGCACTTATCTGATCTATTCTCGCCTGCAAAGTTAACTCCGCCGCGCCGGCGGTGGACACCAGGGGATTTGTTACATCCCCCGATGTAACA